>Ga0335085_10001305_pt1 | contig 54775 bp, 46 predicted proteins | sample Lox_Sample_45_FD_206712 | JGI IMG/M metagenome (GOLD analysis project Ga0335085, IMG submission 206712) | Soil microbial communities from Loxahatchee National Wildlife Refuge, Florida, United States - Lox_Sample_4.5 | ecosystem: Environmental > Terrestrial > Soil > Wetlands | place: USA... | reverse complement strand
TGGAACAGACGATCTTCCCTGAACTAGTCGCGAGTGACGTGATACTCACAAACGGCAGTGGCGTCTTTAGCCCATCCCTCGGAGAGTTCGCGCTGGCGGCAATGCTGTACTTCGCCAAAGGGTTCCGGCGCATGATTCGTAACCAGATGGCAGGCCGATGGGAACAGTTCGACGTAACGATGCTCTCGGGCCAGACTTTGGGCATTGTCGGATACGGGAGTATCGGACACGCGGTGGCTGCACAGGCCCGTGCTTTGGAAATGCGTGTGCTGGCACTCAGGCGTCGCCTCCCCCGAGGCTACGCAGAGGATCCGTTGGTCGACCAGACCTATGCTCCGGAGCAGCGTTTGGAAATGCTCTCCCGCTGCGACTATGTAGTGGTCACACTACCGTTGACTGGGCAAACGCGAGGGTTCATAGGCGAGGGCGAACTCAGAGCCATGAAAGAGAGTGCCGTGCTGATCAATCTGGGCCGCGGTCCCACCATTGACGAACATGTAATGATACGAGCGCTTTCAGAGAACAGACTTCGAGGTGCCGCTCTGGACGTTTTCGATCAAGAACCACTTCCGCCGGGCCACCCCTTCTACGCAATGGAGAATGTCCTACTATCTCCACATTGCGCCGATCACACGCCAGACTGGCTGGAAAACGCCATGAGGTTCTTTTTGGCCCAGTTCGAACAATTCAGCCGAAGAGAAGCTCTGCTTAATATTGTGGACAAGGCATCTGGGTACTGAAAAGGCGCAGCTTCAGTCCGCTAACCGATGATTCCACTGGAGGCAAAGAGGGTGGAAAGAAGCACAACGCAGGAAGGAACAACAGCGAGAGGGCGCACCAATTCCGAGGAATTTTGGCGCTATCAGGTGAGGTCAGCGGTGTGAGAGGCTATTGACGGCAGGAAGAAGCGAAGGGTTATCGCAGAGACAGCTTCCGGGTTCGTGGAGGAATCGCCTTTTCGTGAAGCTTACGCGCTTAAGGAGAAACGCGAACCGTGGCCGTTCCGTTGATGCCGGCAGCATCAAAGATGGTCGCGGAGATGGTCTGATTGCCCGGGGTCATCAGGATGAAAACATTTTCCCACGTATGGGACCCTGCATCCGCTGGAACGAAGCCTGGAGGGATCGCGGTGCAAGGAACAGACGATGCCCCACACGAAGTCGGTAGACCTGTCGCACTGCAGAAGGGACATCAGTTGGAGACGTCGAAGGTCGCACAGAGAAGGCTGCTACTCGAGCTTAACGCGAAACCAGTTTAAGGTCGAAGACGATGGGCTACATGCACGATTGCAGGCGCGAAATCCTTGGTCGGAACGCCCCCCAACGGACAAATACATACGCTTGAGCCACAACGCCGTGGCCTCTGCTACAACTGGTCGCGGACGGCCGTGCAGTTTATAGCGGTGAATCGTGCAACAGCAGCGGTTCCTGCCACCGTTTGAAAGCTCACAGAGCTTTCGGTCTTCGCTGTAATGCCACCGTTCAGTGGGACACCCGAGCTCACAAGCTCACCCGAGCAAATCGGAGTATAGTTTGCATCTGCAAAAGCGATGGGCCAAATGATTTTTGTAATGCACGTTGCTCCCGCAGATGCAGCAGTAGTGCAACCGGCAACGCCACGTATGTAGCTTACTCCGTCGACAGACATCCCGGCATCATTCGCAATCCGATCTGATACAAACCCCGTCCCAAACGACCCACCCCATGTCGCCGGGAAGGTATTGTCGGAAATCGCATTATGCAGCGCACGACCCGCCGTCGTTTCACTAGCTTCGATGGCATACTTGAATCGGTTTGGCCGACGTGAACTGGTAAACATGTTACCTACAATGATGTTCCCTCCGCCATCCACCATCTTGATGTGATCGTAAGTATTGTCCGCTCCTAGCCGGCCCGACCCGATAAACGAATTGCCCACAATGTTGTTACCGATCGATACAGGAGTAACCCCATCGTGACCAACAATATAAATACCATTACCAGCCATATTGCCAAACTGATTCGCGGTGATGACTTCTTCCATAGAACCCATACTGCTTGCCGCCGTCCCATGCAGGTACAGACCACCAGAGCTTCCACTAGCGCCACCGAAATCGTTAGCTGTAATTCGCCATGCGGGGCAATCACTCAGTTCCATACCATATGAAGCGTTATTGTCGAAATCACTATTTGTTGCATACCAATCGGCTGTACGCTCACAGAACACCCCGTCCCCTCCATTCAATTGTGATGAACCGCCAAGGATGATGCCAGAATGTGAATTGTTCTGATTTGAGAAGACGTACAGCCCATGTCTCTTAAAGTTTTGCAGCTTTGTGAAGATCAGCTGCAGATGATCGGCATTGTCTACCAAGATTCCATCTGAAGCCGATGGGTTATTCTCCTTGTTACCATCCACAATCAGATCGCGAATGGCTACCTCATTGCCAGCGACGTGAATAAGAGACTGCAGATTGGCCCCATCCGCTTCCCTCAAGAGAATCTGCCCCTTGCCCATGCCCGTCGGCGGCCCAATCAGCGCGCTAGATGACGACATTGTCAGTGTTCCAGTCAGAGAGTAGACACCACCCTGAATGAACCGCAGTATGTGATTTGCTCCGAGCTTCGTGGCCGGAATCGTCATGCCTGACGAATTGCTGTACCAAATCTCGCAGTAGTGGCTTCCACATGCCATATCGGCGTCCTGAATAGATAAGTAGGTAACTCCATCTACCAGGAATATGTCATTGAGACGTGACAGTGTCACCGGACCTGTAAACTTATGAGCGCCTGTCCACGTGTTAGTCTGCGGAGAGGGGGCCTCTCGACTCGTCTGTGAGAAAGCAGAGACTGATATGATCACTCCCACTATGAGTACTCTGACAGACCATTTTGCTATAAATGTGTGGATCATAATTCTGATTTAGCCACTTGGTTGTCCTTTCGAAAAGGGCTTTACAGTGGGATCAACAAACCAATAGGAATCAGAGTTAGAGCAGACAGCTGTACGGCAGCAGGTTTGTTGATCGGACTGAAGGTCAGAAGGGCTCTTAGGACACATTACGGCAATATCAATGTCCCATCGGGTGTACCCTTTTACGCTATCGATCCGGAAACCGAGCAATAGTGGCGCTTGCGTGTAATTATACCGCGACGCCAGCTTAGAATTCGGCTAACGCAGCCCGTTTGATACCGTTGGCTGTACAAACGTAGATATAGCTCGAGTCCGACCAGAGTTCACCCGGCGTGCAGGAAGTCCTCGAACTAGAAGGCGCGTTGGCGGTTGTCATTAATTTGCTCGCAACCACTGTTCCGTTGCCAGTCACCGCCGATTTCCGGGAACCGTTGACCGAAATGGTGAGAACATCCCCACTCCAGAGTGCTGGATCGGGCGTCTGAGCATCGAGCAGCAGAAGTGGTTCAGGATAATAGAACCCAGTCACCCGAAACTGCGCCTTATAGTCGGTCTGAGTGGTGTCGGGCGAACCAACCCATACCGACCACGGCGCGCCGAGCTGCGGAAAGGGATTCTGTGGATCACTCGGTGGATGCGGATTCAGGATCGCCAAAGCATCATGGAACTGGCCATTCCCATCACTGCCGCCGAGAAAAAAGCTGTTATTCGCGCTGTGGAAATTACGCACTGTCTCAATCTCTGGCCCGTAATCAGTCCCCCATGCCCAATTCATCGCGCCTCGGTAAGAGATGTACCCGGCAGCCTGTGAGGTTCCATTGTTGATAACACTCAGCGAACCACCATACACCGTCAGCGGCGAATTCTGCAAAGGCCAAACGCCACCGATGCCAACGTTTCCGGGAACTCCGCCCGTGCGAGGCTGAGCTATGGTGATGGCATCAACAGGGGACAATATCGTTCCATCCGGCTGGTGTAGCTGCTGTTTGAAATGAAATGAACCGTCGTAATGCATCTCGAAGATTGAATGATTCACTGCGCTAACGTTGCCCGAACCAGCTACGTAGTTACTGTCCGCGTTTGTGCGCTTTACACCCATACCGAAAAACTGGCGCCCATCCTGTAGTGAACCGATTCTGAGACTCCACGGCTGGTTATTAAACTTCGCGTACTGCGCCGTGGAGGGCGGCTCGATGTCATAGAACGACTCTGGATACGAAGTGCCGATCCCAATGGCATTCCCAGTGTCGATCTGTAGCGAATTCACCAGGTTGCTGCCGGTGGAATCAAATTTCGGGACCACGTTCGGGGTGCCTGTTCCAAAGTTGACCGCCGCAGTGGGTGACATTTCGTTCGGCACGCTGCGACTTGTCGCTTCAGTGTCGCCCCTGGCCTCAGAATTGCCGGAAGACAGCACGAAATCACTCACCGGATGCCCAGCTACAGTCTCAGCGTCGTGGGCCTTCAATGCATACGGCACCGACACCAACAACACACGTGGTTGCTCTGGCTCCTGTCCGGTCTGAACACCCAGCCAGCGGCCTTCATTTGTGGCGAATATTTGAGTTGGGAGGCCATCGCTAGTCGAGCCTAACAGGACAGAAAAGTGTCCTGTCTCGTCCACGTCAACGTTCTGAACTTCCGCCCACAACGGGGCACCACCTCTCTGATCCTTGTAAATGCCGAAGGTTAACTGTAAAGTTGCCGCCTGTTCTGCAGGAACTGAACCGTTATAGCGGATCAGCCGCGGCACTTCTTGTTCTTTGGAGGCACTCTCGGACTGCGGAACCCGAGCCGCAGCAAAGCTGGCAGCGATTGCAACAGTTACACCTACACGCGCGACTCTGCGAAACAGTTTGAGCATCATGATCTCCGTAGCAGTAGATATCCTGACCCCGTTTTTTGCACGATGGGTTGCGCAATGCTGTCAGCGGCTGGATCGTTCCCCACCCGAATGCGTCCACATCAGTTCACTTTTGCTTCTCTGCCGAACCATTGAGAGTGTTATTTGCAGCAGCCTTCGGCTTCGCAGATAACGGCGGGCCCATTGATTCATCCTCATGATTTCGGGAAAATTGTCCATTCGCTCGTCTCCGCGTACTGCTCGGCGGCGAACACCGGAAGCATGGGTTCTCATAGAGCCTCTACTTCGACACTGTTACATTCGCATTTCCGTTGATGCCGGCAGCATCAAAGATGGTCGCGGAGATGGTCTGATTGCCCGGGGTCATCAGGATGAAAACATTTTCCCACGTATGGGACCCTGCATCCGCTGGAACGAACTGATACCGACCGGGAAGGATAGCGGCGGGATCTGAACTCGTGAAACTTATGTAACTATTGATAATCGTGTCCCGCCTTCCGCCGATCGTGGCAGTAACGGTCACAGTGAAGGAGCGACCCGCGCTCACAGCTGGCGGCGCAGTGAAATTGAGGACCGCGTGCGGTGTTCCACAGTGAGTAGACAGCACTGCCATCGCCACCGTCAATGCACATAGACTATACGATTTCAATTTTCTCGTCTGAGTGCCCCTCCTACTCAGACTCAGTCCGGCGGCCTTTGCCCAGGCGCACGTTGATTCCGAACATCGGACCATAAACGTTAATACCGTAATTCGCAAACTGCGGTTCAGACAGGTAGAGGTTGGATATATGCATCCAATTCAAGCCAGCCGAAATCGAGTAACGCGGGTTGAAGTTGTACCGAATGCCACTGCCCATGTTCACAGTGAATGTGAAGTCCTGCCCTTGCGCGTATAAAACGCCCGCTGGTTCCTTTGCGTCAATACTTCCAAGCCCCACTCGTCCATCAAAGTAAGGAGCGATTCTTCCGCGGCGAGGGACAAAATTCCTTCGGACTCCGATGATCCAGGCGTAATAACTCGTCTCGGGCCCCCTAGGAACAAACGTGACAGCGCCACTGCATTCCAGATCCCAGTTTCCACGAAAAATCCAAGGCCCACCAACATCATTGATTTGCCAACGCAGAGAGCCGATGAAAGGGACCAGTGTGTATCTGAGTGATGTCATGTTGTAGGCATCACCCAAAAAAACGTCGAAGACAAACGGTATGTTGATGGGGAGCCATCCGCTGTCTAGGGAAAACTCAAGTTTATTCCTGTAGTAGATGCTTTGATCGAAATCGGTGGCCTTGGAATCCCGAATCGTCACGACTGTTGATGCCTTGGAATTATCGGCAAGTTTGACGTCACCTCCCAACGGATCAGGTGGAGGAAGAACCGACGCAGGCATGGGCTCCCCACACAATTCCACACCTTGAATTCGACACTTGCCAGTCTGAGCATGTAAGGAATCGGATAATGTTAGGCAAATCAGTATTGCGACGCCCAGTCCCAATTTGGACAAGATACACGTGACCCACTTTTCGGAATCACTCCTGCAACTCCACGGAACATCTACGCGGCTACGTACGATGACGGTACGCACCTCCTCATTGGCTTTCACTTTCATCGATAGGATAGTGCGAGGGGTGTATCCTCAGATGAGCTTGAAATGTTCTGAGAGTCATGCCGGCAAAGTCTTGTAAGACGCACTCGGCACCGGCCGCCATCAACATGTTTCCAGACTGACTGCCGACGATCCCCACGCATCGTAGTCCTGCACTCTTTGCCGCACGGACTCCGGATGCGGCATCCTCGACGGCCACGACGGCATTTGGTGGACAGGCAATCCGCCGACAAGCCAACTGGTAGATGGCCGGATCAGGTTTGCCGTTTTGAACCTCGTCTCCCGTCACTACAGCGGCGAAATGACTCAGCAAGCCAGTGCGACTCAGGATGGAATGAGTACGCCCAGCACTTGCTGAGGTGGCGACTGCTAACGTGACACCGGCGGCGCGCAGGCACTCAATAAACTCGAATGCGCCCAGGATGGGAGCAACCTCAGACGCGGCTTGCCAAAACAATTTGTTCTTGAGCTGGCCGTAGTCTTTTAGTTGTGTATCCGTGAGTGGCCCGAGAAAGTGGACCAAAATTTCCTCGCGTTTTCTGCCGTCCATCACAAAATCCAATTCATCATCGCTTACATGTTTCCCAAGCACGCGCAGAAATTCTCTCCATGCGAATCGATGCGCCGGGTGGCTATCCACGATCACACCATCCATGTCGAACACGACAGCCTGCAATGTTTGGGAAGGCGTTACCAGGATTGAAGTGGGCAAGGAACTCCTCAAGCGGCCAAACCTGGCCATGTATTTTGCGCTGCCTGATAGTTCTCGTGCGTTCCTATATCGAGCAGAAAGTCCGAAATGGGATACGCACGCATTTGCCCCGCAAGTCGCGGCAAAACATCGAATCCCATATCCACTGGACAGCGCGACGGAATGTGGTTCAGAAGCTGTGGTGCGGCAATCATCACACCCGAGAAGGCCCATTTGCTTTTCGGACGGACTGGCTTTTCTTCAAATTCACGCACTACCATTTGTTCGTCGTACGAGACGATGCCACAACGTGAAGGGTCGGGCACCTGATAAAGCCCGAGTGTCGCAATTGGACCGTGCCTGAGGTGAAATTCCTGCATACGCGTGAGGACGGTATTCGTGAGAACATCAGCGTAGAAGATCCAGAAAGACGATTCCGATGCGACCCAGTCGCGGTTTGCCAGCAGCGTTCCGGCAGAACCCAGCAGAGTCGGTTCCTCCGCCAGTCTGACGCGAACTCCATTGTCGTTCGCATTGAGCCACGCCCTTACGATATCGGCATGAGTATGAAGATTTATCAATACCTCGTCGATCCCTGCATTGCGGCAGATTTCCATCCAGATGCCCAGCATCGGCGTGCCGCAAATGGGGACCAGACATTTGGGAATCGTGTCGGTGATGGGCCGAAGGCGAGTGCCTTGTCCGGCAGCCAGCAGAAAAGCTTTCATGGATTCGGTGGCACCTCTTCCAATGTCGCCAAGCCGCGATGACACTAGCTCGCAGACAGCAGGGGTGTAAACATCCAGCGTGAACCGGTCCGCTCGTCTCCGTCAATGAATGGATCGTTCACAATTACCTGAGCCCCGTGATTTTCAAATGTGAACGCCATTTCCCGGATACCCTCGCCGTGGAGCGACAAGCGCACTGCTTCCTGGTATTCGGGCTCACAGTACAGCAGTAAGAATCCGCCGCCGCCCGCACCGGTAATCTTGCCTCCCGATGCACCGTTCGTGAGGGCCAAGTTGTAAAGATGATCTATCCTGGGATTCGAAATCTTTTCCGAGATTCGCTTTTTCGCTCGCCACCCTTCGTCCAATAGCGATCCGAACTGACCGAGATTCCCGGAACGTAAAGCAGCCAACATCCGATCGGCGAGGGAGCGCACCTCGTGCAGGGCATCAACGGCAGGTCCGGCCTGAGTAACTGTTAGCTTTTCCTGCTCCCGCAGGATCGTCCAGGAATGATGAGCGGATCCAGTAAAGAAGAGCATTAATTTCGATTGCAGTTCCAACAACAGCCCGGCATCAATGTCTAATGGGTGCACTTCGGTTAACCCGTCTGTATCGAATGTAATGAAGTTGAAACCGCCAAAAGCGGCGGCAAACTCGTCCTGCCTGCCGACGTGGCGCCCGAGCGTGTTTCGGGCTATATGAAATGCACGCTCCGCGAGGTCGTACTTTGAGAGTGGGCGATCCAAGTAGGTAGTTAGGGTCTTCAGAATATTCACGCAAACGCTGGCGGAAGAACCCAGTCCGGTACCCGGAGGAATTTCGGATGAGAGGAACAGGTCTGCCGAGAATTCGCGCGAGAGGTCTTTGAGCACTGCCAAAGGAATCTCGAGACCACTGCCCTCGATATCCATCTTTGCAATGTCGCGCCATGTTTCGAAGACGCGCAGATCCGAAGAGATCACTTGAATGCGTCCGTCGTACCGCTTGCCCAGAACGGTATAAAAATATTTGTTAATTGCGGTGCTGAGCACAGCACCACCGTAGCGCTCATAGTATGCGGGAAGGTCGGTTCCCCCGCCGGCGAAGCTGATGCGTACGGGACTACGGACGATGAGCATTTTCGAGAATGCCTCGCTCTGCGGAGAGATCAACCGACGTGAATGCCATCTCAGTTGACCCCGATTCGGTAAGAGCGCTCCAGCGGCGAGTAGGACGTGTTGCCAAAGTCCACACGGTCTGTAGCAGAAGGGATAAGTCAGTCCAAAGTGAATAGTTCAGCAGATACTGCAGATCGAAGCGTGTTTTTTCCTCTGAAGAATGCTGTTCCCGCAGGCCTTGCACCTGGGCCAGACCGGTTATTCCGGGCTTAACAGTGAGTCGTTGCTGTTGCCATTCTGAGTAACGACATACGCGGTTGCGAGACTCAGGCCTTGGCCCCACCAGGCTCATATTACCCCGCAGAACATTCCACAGTTGCGGGAGTTCGGTCAGGCTGAATTCGTGCAGAATCTCTTCGAACCGGGACCGGGTGTCCGCGATGCGATCGACATTCAGGCGGAGCATCTCAAACGATTTCCCCTGGAATCCGCAGCGCGTCTCCCAACGAAATGCTTTTCCTTTGGCGCACCGAAGCGCAAATGCCAATGGAAGCAGAACAGGAAGAGCAGCCAACAAAAGCAGGGTTCCCACCGTGAGATCCAAAACTCGCTTTCCAACGAGTGCCGGGACGCTCATGCCCGGCTTAGCCAGCTGAAGGACTGGCAAGCCGTCGAGATCTGCCAAATGAAACCGGGAAAGATAAAGCTCACAGAACTGGGGTACCAGACTTACCTTAACTCCACGGTCACGACAGCGTGCCGCAAGGTTGAGCACCTCGGGTGAGGCACACTCGTCGAGAACAAGAATCACTTCGTCGGTCTTCTGTGCCAAGAGCAACTCGACAACGCCGAGCGTAGTCGTACTGCACGCGCCGTTCGGGGGCACACTGGGAAACTCTGATCCAACGGTTCCTTCGTCTGGCGTTAGTAGACCCACAACCCTGCACAGCATCTCAGGGTGGCGTTCAAGTTTTCGTGCCAGTTCCCGCGCCAGGCGGCCGCTTCCTAGGATTACGATACGGCGGGCGCCGCCGTTCCTTAACTGAGCCCGCAGAAGCAGATAGAAGGTGACTCGAAGCAAGACAAGGCCTGTAAAGAGTAGCAAGCTAAATTGAACAAGAACCAGGCGGGACACATAGCTGCGGGCGAGATACCCGCCAGACAGAAGAATTAACGTCAACGTGCCCACGGCTAACAACAGGTGCGACACCACGGCCGACAATCTCCACCCACCCCTGAACCCATCGAGAGGAAGCAAAAGGGAGAAAAGGGCCCAAATCAACCATGCCGCTGCGAAGAACGGAAACAATTGGGAGGCAGACTCTTTGTCGGCTTGGCTCCACTGGACTCCATAGCGCAAACCGACGGCGAAGCCCATTGCCACGAGTGACCATGCGAGATCAGCAATCAGAACGGCGATAGGGAGTCTTCTCTGAATCATGACGACCCTTGTTTAGTCTCGAAGGATTCTCTAAGCAACAGCTTCTTGGCTTGCCTGACAAATTTTTGCGCGGATAGACGTAAAGACCGCGTGTGTCACGCAAAGGTGAATATCTTCAATGATCTGCATGTTGTCGCATGGAACAATAAGGCATACGTCACAGAGATCTCTCATATGGCCGCCACGAAACCCAGTCAACCCGATGGTGAATGCCTCCGCATCCCGCGCAACCTTGAGTGCCTTTAGCACGTTAGGAGAGTTTCCACTCCCGCTAATGGCAAAAGCGACGTCGCCGGGTCTTACGAAGTTTACGAGTTGCTCGGCAAAGATATCTTCATAGTGTGAGTCATTGGCCCAAGCAGTCATCATCGGTATGTTATCCGTCAGTGCCATAGCCTGGAATCGCTTTCCGGAACCATTCGCAGCTCCCTTCCCCAGATCGCACGCGAAATGCGAAGCTAATGCTGCGCTGCCACCATTGCCAAACAAATAGATCCTCCGGCTGGATTCATAGGTTTCCAGAAGCACGCTGACGATTCGATCGATTGCGGCGAACGGCATGTTCGCGATGACCCGTGTAACATCGCCAAAATAGCTGCTGGCATCGTTGATGAGCATGATTTCTACAAGCTCCTTTGCTTTCAGATGGCCGATCTCAAAAAGGGAGCAGGACGCAGGAGTGCAGTTCACAGTACATACCTGCGAGGGTCACTGAGAAATCTTGACTTTATTCGGAGAAGAAAGAATGGATAGATGAATCCATACATCAACTCGAACTCGCAAGGACCACTCCTGCGTGTCGCATGTGAGAGTGAGCATCATATATTTTTTCCGGTATTCCGCCCAAGCTTTCAATCCATGCAAGAAAGTCGTCCAAGATAACCGACAAATCGCGATGGGGTCGCCAGCCGAGATGTACCAACTTTTCTATGCTCGAAACACTGTTTCGATTGTCTCCACGACGATACTCACCTGTCATTTGAAGGGTTACGCTCGAAGAGAGCTTCTTCAAAACCGCCTGTGCATACTCTGTCACGGTCAATGGAGTCCCGCTACCGACATTGAATGCCTGGAAGTTCGCCTCGTCTCGTTCCAGCACAAGCATGTTGGCATCCACTACGTCCTGCACGTGGACAAAGTCGCGAGTCTGTTTTCCATCCTCGTAGATGGTAAGGGGGAGACCCCTCATCGCTCGGTTGAAGAAGATCCGGCATACTCCGGAGTATTGGTTGAACAACGACTGGCGTGGCCCCTGGGTAATGGAATAGCGGAGCGCCACCGTGGGAATACCGTGCAGCCATCCTAGTCCCAGCGCCGTCTTCTCTTCCGCAAGTTTGGACACCGCATACTGGTTGTACGGATTTATGCTGTCCTCCCTCAGAAGGCGGGGCTTGGCACGTCTTCCACAGGTTGGACACAATACTTCCCAATCGCCTTTGGTAAGCTGTTGCGACGATCGTGGTTGAGGCATGAAGCAGCCGTCGTTCAGACAGTCGTACTGCCCTTCTCCATAAACAGCCTGAGAGGACGCCACTATCACCTTTCTTACTGGAAGCCTTCCTTGCACGATTAACTCGTAGATCAATGCGGTTCCGACCGCATTGACATCAAGAAAGCGTGAGAAGTCCAACATGTAGTCTTGGTAGGCAGCCTGATGGGACACGATGTCCACTCCCTCAAGAGCCTCACGCAATATCCCAGGATCCGTGACGCTACCTTGGATAAAGTCTACTTCTGTTGGAAGGTAGCTGGGACAACCCTGAGGATGTACCTTCGGATCCAGGTTATCGAGAACCCGTACTCGGAACCCTTCCTTCAAAAAGCGGTCGACTAAGTGAGAGCCAATAAAACCCGCCCCCCCGGTCACCAGAACTCGCACGAGATCTTCTCCTTAAGAACTTGTGTCGTATGACACGTCGAGCAACGGCACTGTACCGCTTATGAAAGCTTCATCGGGCAGCTTCAACTGGCACGAGGAGGCGGACTCGAGATTTTTCGTTTTCGTAAGTAGTCCCGCAGACACAACTAAATTGTCCCTCTCCTCGAATATTCAATTTTTCGCCACACCGGCATACATAACCACGTAACCGCGCAGGATTTCCTGCGACGAGGGCAAAATCGGGAACATTCTTTGTAACGACGGAACCCGCGCCGACTAACGAGTAACGCCCTATTTCAATGCCACAGAGGATCGTCGCGTTGGCCCCGATGCTAGCGCCTTCTCGTACGCATGTCCGAAGCCGTTCAGTGATTACCTTACTTCTGGGGAAGAGGTCGTTGGTAAATACACAATTCGGTCCGAGAAAAACGCGGTCTTCCACGACAACCCCTTCCCAAAGCGCGACCCCATTTTTGATGACGACATCATCCCCAACCACCACACCGGACTCGATGTAGCAGTGCTCTCCGACATTGCAGTTCGTGCCCAATCGCACCCCTTGCATTACGTGCGTGAAAGCCCATATACGCGTGCCCTCACCTATATCTGGAGTTTCAACTAAGGATTGGGAATGGGCAAAGAAACCATTGTTGATCATGTCCTCGCCCCCGCCGTTTCACCTGCATGAAGGGACTCTAGAGTCGAATGACCACCATTTTGCAGACAGTGAGACGCTGCCTCGAGCACCCGCACAACTTCCAATCCGCGTTGACCATCGCTCAACGGCCGCTTGCCGCTGCGAATGCACTCGACGAAATCTCGGCACTCAGCTCGAAGTGGCTCATATGTATCCAACGGCGGGGACCAGATTCCTCCGGAGCTATAGGTGAGAGCGGTCCCGGCCGCGTCTGCTTTCTTGCGGTTGTCGAGGGCTGGACTGTGCACCTGCACCTTCTGAATGGGCTGCATGTCGTCGTAAACCACTTCGCCTTGACTGCAAACCATCCGCATCAGGCGCGTCTTGTTTGGGGTGAGCCATCCCACGTGAATATGTGCCAATCGTCCATCGCCAAAGCGCAAAACCAGAAATACAGTCTCCGCTAATTTTGAATCCGTAAAAGAACCACTGTACGCGACTATTTCTTCTGGCGACCCCTTCATTAAGTTGAGAATGATCGAGATATCGTGAGGCGCCAGATCCCAAAGGGCATCCACCTGCGCATCGGGTGGACCAACATTGGTACGAACAGTTGAGATGTAGTACAAAGATCCCACTTTCTCTTCATCGAACAGGGAACGAATTCGAACCACCGCAGGCGCATAAAGGAAGACGTGCCCGACCACGAGAGTTCGCCGTAAGCGGTCAGCCAAGGCTACGATTTGTTCGCCTTCACGTGTCGAAGTTGAGAGTGGCTTTTCAACCAGCACGTGTTTTCCAGCGTTCAGAGCCGTCATGGCCAGCTCATGGTGAGTCTGAGGAGGCGTCGCGATCACTACAGCATCAATAGCAGGATCAAACAACACCGCCATGGGATCAGGCGTTCCCGGAATGCTTGGATAGCGCTTGGTCATGTAGTTGAGCCGCTCTGGGCGAATGTCGCTTATCCGGACCAAGGTAACGTCTTCCAGTTCAGCAAACGTCCGAACAAGATTTGGACCCCAATAGCCGCAACCAATAATGCCAACGCCGATCACGTTCATTTCCTCCGTGCGCTACAGAACCGTTCGATTATTACAGCCCAGAGAACATTGCGAATGGTGTCTTGCTGAGAATCTTGAGATCAAGCCACAAAGAGCGTCTGCGAATGTAATCCAGATCAATGCGAACCATTTCTTCAACAGGAACCCGGTTGCGGGCGGTGATCTGATACAGCCCCGTCAAACCCTGCGGAACCAGAAGGCGCTGCTTCTGCCATTCTTCGTAGAGGGCAACCTCATCGGGCAAGGAAGGTCGCGGACCGACAAAACTCATGTCACCCCGCAAGATATTCCAAAGTTGAGGCAACTCATCGAGGCTGGTGCGGCGAAGAAGTCGTCCCACCCGCGTGATCCTTTCATTGTTCGCCAGCGCCGTCTTGTATACGGGTTTGCCATCCTTGTATGTAGTAGGTTTGCGGCCAAGCACATTGGCGATTACGTCGGTCTTTTCGACGTCTAACCGCATCTCGACACGCATGCTGCGGAACTTATACAAAAAGAATTCTCGACCTTGTCGCCCCACCGCGCGGTTGACAAACAAGACGGGACCCCTCGAATCGCACTTAAGCAACACCGCCGTCAGAAGCCAAAAGGGTAGTGACAGAGTGAGCATAATGAGCGCCAAAGCAATGTCCAGACATCGTTTCGCCGCATCATAGATTCTGGCACTACGAAGTGCCCCGCCTTCGAGGGCCAACGGGTTCGGCTCTCCAGACGTCTCAGTTCGCGAAGAAATGTGTGATGGAACGGCAGACATGCGCAAACTGTGCCTCTGTCATTTCCGGAAAGATCGGCAGTGACAAGACGTTCTGTCCAATATTCTCAGCCACCGGGAAGTTACCCCGCTTGTACCCCAAATGCCGAAACGCAGGTTGAAGATGTAGCGGGATAGGGTAGTGAACGCCCGTCTCAATCCCACATTCGCCAAGGAATTTCGCCAGAGCATCGCGCGAATCGCAGCACACCGGGAACAGATGATGAACAGCTACGGTTTGAGGAATTGGCGCAGGAAGACGTAATGGCAGGTTAGCCAGACTCTCCCGATACCTCTTCGCCCAGAATCGTCGACGCTCGTTCCAATCATCCAAAAAACGAAGTTTGTAACGCAAAACTGCGCCTTGGATGGCATCCATCCGGTAGTTAAACCCCACCTCTCCGTGCTCGTACTTGGTTAGCCGGCCGTGGTCGCGAAGACGTCGGACGCGCTCGCCCAGATTTGCATCGTCCGTGGCAATCAAGCCGCCATCTCCGAATGCTCCGAGATTTTTGCCCGGATAAAAGCTAAAACAGGCAGCACGACCGAAGGAACCGACCCGCCTTCCTTCAACTTGAGCACCATGAGATTGCGCCGCATCCTCAATAAGCGGGATGCCCTTTTCGGCGCAGAGCTTAGCAAGTTGTGGAAGTAATAACGGCTGACCATAGAGGTGAACTCCAATCACAGCACGACAGCGGCCTGTGATCGCTTCAGCTACCTTCTCCGTATCCATCTGCCAAGTATCGGGGTCTGCATCAACGAAAACCGGTCGGGCGCCTGTAACATGAACTGCCGCAGCCGTGGCGATAAACGTGTTGGTCGGTACGATTACCTCATCGCCTGGGCCCACATCCAACGCTAACAGCACTAACTGCAATGCCGCGCTTCCCGAATCCACCGCTACTCCCTGGCTGACTCCGCAATACTCGGAAAAAGCCTGTTCGAACTCGACGACCTTCGGACCTTGAATGTAGCAAGCCGTGTCTAGGACGTCTTGGATCTCTTCCAGTAGGGCTGGACCTAAGTTCCGGTATTGCTGTTTAAGGTCGAGGAACGGAACAGCCAAGCTGTGTGGAACTTCAACTGCAGTCGTCATACACTCGTCAACCTCCATCACATCAGACTGCAACGGGAACGTCTGCGCGGAAGGCGTGCTCTCCGGCAAAGTCGATGATCTGACGGCAGATGAATTCCCGGGTTTGACTATGCCCGCTTCGGTTCTCTCTCGCACCGATTTCTCGTTTTGAGAAAACCATCTGATCGAACTCTAGAGGATCGCGTATTAGGTGGAGTTTCCCCTCAAGAGCAAGCTGTCGATCTGCGGCCCCCAGCTTTCCCGCGAAGGTGCTGTACACATTTAATCCCAGCAGAGCTGCTTCACGAACCATGGTGCCACCACCGCTAAAAACCGCATCTGAGAACCACATCAGACTCAAACCATCAACAGCCTGCTCCAACACTCGAAACGGCGCTCCGGTAAGCTGATACTGGGTGATGAGTTCTGCGCCTTGCGCCCTGGTTCGAGGAACGATGATGACCTGCACGTCTCGCTCCTTGCGCAGTCTTTCGATCAATGATCGAAACAATAGCTCCGACTTTGGATCGTGATAGTGGGCCCAATTCGCCTGTGGCCGAACGGTAATGACCACCCGTCCCGGGTCGAGGTCTAGTTCTTGAAGAACCTGAGGATCCGGCTGGAAATCGTAAATGTATGCTTCTTCCTTCAGGCCCGGATAAGGTCTGAATTTGTGGGGGTCTAGGCCTTGTTCCTTCAAATGTTCCTGAGCAATGATTGCCGGAGCCAGAATTCGTTTCGACAGTTTGTTGAAGATCCACGCGGAGACAAACTCGTAGTCGTACAGAGTCATACTCGGAATTCCAAGGCTCCATGCCGCCAGAACCAATGCGCGCGACCCGTGACTGACGGCAACATCGGGTTCATGGCTTCTCACGAACTGGGCAAGCTGTCCAGCGCGGTGCAAGGTGGCAGCTACCCTCGTCGCAAAGTGCAATGGGTTGCGATGCATTCCCACCACGGAGTAACGCAAGCCATGTTGTGCCGCCAGTTCTTCCGTTTGCGAAAAGGAACGAACCGTAATCAGCGTCTCGATTTGCTCGCGTTCTAGCCTTTGTACGATGGGCTTGAAAAACAGAACGTGGGGAGAATTGTCCAGATCAATCCAGACCTTCATAGTATCAATACAAAACAGGACTTAGCGTCACGTGGCAGTGAGCGAGGGCTCGGAACATCCAGGCCTGTGCCCAACGCATATACGGTACTTTGTTAACCCACCAGCGGTGACGTTGGTAGAAGAAGAATCCGTCACGGGATTGCATATTAGCTTCCGTCCACATCAGAACTCTGTGCGCCAGAGTTTGGGCTTCGCAATTTCGCCCTGCGAGATCACTAAGCGTCAGTAACGCCTGGGAGCAGGAATGAATGTCGATTGGATAAACAGAATTCGGATAATACTTGGCAGCGCCATCGGCTCTGAAAAATGATCTGATGTAGAACTTAAATCCTGCCTCCCGTACATGCTCAAGGCTTCTGTCGCCCGTAGCGTGTTCATAAGCCAGCAGGGCGCTCAAGTTGAAGCCAGTGTGGAAAGAATCCACCCATTTTTGAAGCCGGCCTTCGCCGTAAGGCCATGATCCATCCTTATTTTGTTTGGCAGCTAGATATTTCATGCCCCGCCGACTCGTATCGAAGAACTCAGACGATTGCGTGAGGGAACCGAGACGTGCCAGGTAGGCGCAGCAGAGTGCGCTACTGTTCAAGATACGGGTGAAACTCGAAGGCGTGTAACTGAAACACAAATGGCCTGCAAGGTCTACCGACCGGTTAAGCCGAGTGGCAATGAACCTGCCTACGGATTTCGCCATGCTGAATGCCTGGGCATCCCCAAGGACCTCCCATATGTCAAGCAACGCCTCTCCACACGCAGCAGTTGCGATGGCATTGGGTGTAAATGCCGGCATTTCCGTTCCCCGCAGGGATACGTAAGGCCAGTCGTACCCCCAGCAGTAATCTTCTTCATTCGGAGACCGAAGACGAATGAGCGCTGCCTTGAGATGTTGTATTTGCGCTTGCACATCTTGGCCTGACCGTGCCAGGTCACAGTAGCCGGAAATGAAGAGCGCCAGCGCCTTAGGATTCTTGCCTGCAGGGATTCTCAACACTCTCCTCAGCGCTACACTTCCTGATCGCTTACCTGCCTGGATTGCGAACCAGTTGAACGGGAATCTCCCACACGTTATCGAAAGAATGGGAGAGTTGAGGAAATCGTAAGGCTCCCAACCTGCATAGTCACGTTGCTCCACGCAGACTTTGAGCCGCATCAACGAAGAGCGCAGGGCACCCGACCCCTCAATATCGACAACCGGCACGGCTCCAATGCGACTGAGCGCAGTCATTTTGAGCAGCTGTCATCAAACAGCAACAGATGAGTCCGTTCTCGGGACATCCTGCGAGTGGACATTTTTGTCGAGAAAGGTTTGTTGCCAGATTTCTAATGTCACAAGACCCCAAATGCGATAGGAATTATCCCTGAAACCGCTTCTATCATCGCTCACTAGCTTTCGAATAGCGACCGGATCAAACAGACCGCGCTGGCGCACAACATCCTCCGAAAGGAGCGCATCCACCAGCGTTCTGAGATCGTGACGCAGCCACTTGCGGATGGGGGCTCCGAAGCCAGCCTTACGCCTCTTCAAGACCTCACTGGGAACGATACCTGACATCGCCCGACGCAAGATGTACTTGCCATTCAATCCTCTTAGCTTAAGACTTGGAGGAACACGTGCCATGAAATCAATCAGTTCGTTGTCGAGAAAAGGAACCCGCACTTCCACAGATGCTGCGGAGCTGAGCTTATCGGAATAAGCGAGATTGAGGTCAGGCAAGAATGTCTTAGCATCCACGTACAACATGCGATTGACGAAATCTTGGCCCGCCACATCTTGGAAATATTCACGGAATTCCTTAGCAGCAGTGCACTTGTTCAGCTCGGAACGTAGGCCCGGACTGTAGAGCTCGCGGAGATCTGCCTCGGTTGAGTATGAGCGGCTCAGAATATATCTCTCCTCGGGCGGGACCTCGGCATTCCGAAGAATCTTTTCGGTAAAGCGGTGAACTGCCAGCAAAAGGCCGGGACGCACACCAGGGATTCTGTCTTTCAGGGATTGCAGGAGCCACAACATTGCCATTCCCGGCTGCCTCCGCAAAGAGCCAGGAATGTGACTTACGCTCTCTGCTAAGCGGTGAGCCATGTGAAGGCGATATCCCGCAAATACCTCGTCGGCCCCCTGGCCGCTGAGTAATACTTTGAGATCCGGCCGTGCAGCCTTCGAGATCAAATACGTGGCGATTGCCGCGGGGTCAGCGACGGGATTATCGAGGTGCCACACTACGGTCGGCAGAAGGTCCGCAATGTCCGGAGCGACTTCAATCTCATGGTAGTCCGCATGAAACTGCCGCGCTACTTTTCGAGCATACTTCGCATCATCCCCCGACTGCTCGAGTTGTGCATCTTCGGAGCGGTATGCAATTGTGTAGGCTTTTCTCCCGCTTCCGCTGTTGTCCGCGCTTAGCGCGAGAATAGTACTGGAATCCAAGCCTCCGCTGAGGAATACACCGACAGGGACATCACTAATCAGGTGACGCTTAACCGCGCGCTGCAGAATCGACCTAAGCTCCTCCGCCGTGTTCTCCTCCTGCATCGCTTCGTCCGGGTTGAAGCGCAGTTGCCAGTATGGCTCGATGACGACCTTGTGTTCCCCGTGATCGCTCCACGCGAGATAGTGTCCCGGCGGAACTTGTTCGACTCCAGAAAAGAGCGTGCTTGGTCCAGATATCCAAAGAAAACTCAGGTAACGATGTAAAGCCTCAAGGTTAAGGTCAGCCCGGACGTCGTTTGAGAGCAGAATGGCCTTGATCTCTGAAGCGAACAGCAGTCGGTCGCCCTTGCACCAGTAGTACAGCGGCTTGATACCAAAACGGTCGCGTGCCAGCAGAAGCTTGGGACCCCGTTGATGAGAGTTCTCGCGACGATCCAGGAGCGCGAATGCGAACATTCCGTTCAGCCGCGGAAGAAGGTCCAGTCCCCACTGCTCGTAGCCGTGAATCAGGACCTCGGTATCGGACCGCGAGCGAAATGTGTGGCCGTATTGCAGCAACTCTTCACGCAGCTCTGGAAAATTGTAGATCTCGCCATTCTGTGTAATCCAAATGGATCCGTCCTCGTTGGACATCGGCATATGTCCAGCGGGAGACAAATCAATGATGCCTAGTCTGCGGTTCCCAAGGCCGACTTGGACGTCGGAAGCAACGTAGATGCCTGCGTCATCTGGCCCACGGTGCGAAATTATGCCTGTCATTAGCTCGAGCAAGGCCTTGTCCGTGAATCCCGCTGTCCCACAAATACCGCACATGGAGTCTAAACTCGCGATGAGTGAAGCTTTAGGTTAACAAAAGCGTTTCAATTGCAGACTTGCACACAGATCAACACTACCCTATCCGTCAGCAAGTAATCGTAGAAGCTTCAGCTTTAGTCTGGGCCATGGATTGCCCACCAGTGACAGCCTCAGCCACGCCAAATGTAGCCTCAGTTACTTCGACAATTTCCTCAAAGGGAATCGGGGCGGCCGCGCCCACAAGCATTGCCCGCAAGGTCAATTCCAGTTCCCGCCGATGGCCTTTGTCGCGACTTGTTTTGATCCGCTCTGTCTTTCCTAGGCGCACCATTTGCAGCAATTGGAAGTCGTCCAGGCTGGCAATTGCTCCTTCGCAGAAGACCTCAATGTGCTCCTTGGGGACAGCAGGATCACCATTGGCGAGATAGAGAATGTTGGCGATCGAACCATCGCCAAACATCAATGTCGCTGAGACATTATCGCGACGGTAGCGACGACCATCCGGAAGCGCTACGGCCGAAACTGTTCGAATGGGGAAACCTACAATATGCCGGACCAAATCAACAAAATGGCACACTTCCCCAATAATTCGCCCGCCCTCACCAACTTGCTGGGTCCAATGATCAAGTGGGGTGAATCCTGCGTTGATGCGGACATTAACCACCATAGGTTCATTCCGCTTAGCAAGAAACTGAGAGATCTTCTCCGTTGCGGGAGCAAACCTTCGGTTAAACCCCACCATCAGAAAACTTGCCTTCCCCTTGTCGCGAGCTTCGCGATAAGCCTGACGGACCGAATCAAGTTGCTGTCGATCTATGGCCAGCGGTTTTTCTACATAAACCATTTTGCCCCGCCGCAGGGCTTCACACACATAATCGGCATGGCTCGAGTGCCGCGAAGCGATAAAAACTGCATCCATGGTTGCATCGCGCAGTAACTCCGAAGGAGTCTGCGTACGCGCGAACCTGAAATTCCTGCGCGCAGACTCTGCTGTGACACCGGACGCAGTAGCTACCGATTCAAGGGAAATACGGTCGGCATTTTTCAGATTAGGCAGGATGTAGCTGCGTGCGAACCCTCCAGCACCGATGCATCCTACGCGCAAGCACTCCCCAACCTTTGGCCTCAAAGTCTGCGCCTGCGGAGTCGCTGGCATCTGAACTTCAGTGTGGTGAGGATATTCCAAGATAACTGTGTAGGCATCGTGGGATTTCAACGCCTCATAGGCCTTGCCGCTCGCGTTGATTGAGCAGCGTTGCTCCAAGAGAGGCGTGACATCGATCGACTTCGAAGCAAGACAATCGAGGAAAGCTTCCATATTTCGCCGTTCGGTCCAGCGAACATATCCAATCGGGTAATCATTGCCAGCCTCTTCGTACTGCGAATCGTATCGGCCGGGCCCATAAGATCGAGACATCGCAAGCGTAAGTTCCTTATGGTACATGTTGGGCCTGGAGACTCCCATGCCAACATCTCCAACGACCACAATTCGCCCACGATCTCGAAGTATGCGTGCGGCCAGTTCCAAGGGCTCCGCTGACCGGGTCGCAGCCGCCACGATCGCCGCGTCCACACCATAGCGTGAAAATTGTCGCACCACCGTATTTAGACGCGGATCGGAGGTCAGCATTGCTAAGTGCGCTCCGAATGACGAAGCTTTTGCAAGTCGCGAATAGTCCTGGTCGACTGCGACAACTCGGCAACCGGCAGCCCTTGCAATCGCCAAGGTCATGACACCGATAAGTCCTACCCCGATCACGACGACGCTTTCGCCAAACTTGAGCTCTGCCTGCCGCAGCCCCTGCATGGCGATGGCGCCGATGGTTGTCAATGAGGCAGCATCGAGAGAAACTCCGTCGGGAATATGGACAGCAAGGTTCGAGGGGATCCAGTTCACCTCGGCATGATTGGCGTAGCCGCCACCAGCACATGCAACCCGTTCCCCAACTTGAAATTCCGTCACTCCCGGCCCTACGCCTATCACCGTTCCCGAGCAGCTGTAGCCCATCGGTGCTAGCGCATCGAGGCGAGACTTCACTTTGTTGTAGGCCGCCACGACCCCATTGCTGCGTGCGAAGTTCAAGACTTGCTTGACCAGATCCGGCCGCGCCAGAGCTTTGCTCACGAGATTCTTTTCGGCCGCCTCCACTTTGGCGCATTCGGTGCCTGCGCTAATAGCAGAAAACGCTGTCCGCACGAGAATGCCGCCAGCACGCAATTCCGGCTGGGGGACGTCGCAGCACAGGATCGCTCCAGTCTTCAAGTCTTCTAAAGTTGCTTTCAAGGATGAATCCGGGATCAGGGAATCAGTGATAGGGTAAGAAGTATAAGTGCCTCAGGTCTGGGATCGGAACGCCTGATCATAGACTTCCAGAGTTTGTCGAGCGACCCGTTCCCAAGTGCCGAACGACTCGACGCGACGCAAACCTCTTTGAACCATTTCGCTTCGCAGTTGCGAATCAAAAAGACCCAACTCCATACCGCGAGCAATGTCATTTGGGTCATCGGGATTAACGTAGATTGCTGCATCACCGCCTACCTCCGGAAGAGACGCTCGATCCGACAATACAACCGGGATCCCATATTTCATCGCCTCAAGCGGAGCCAGACCAAAACCTTCGAAAAGCGAAGGAAACACAAATAGTCTCGCATGTCGATAGAGCGAAATTATCCGGTTACGGGTTGGATAGGGCACGAAAATGACGTTCTCAGCCACTCCTAGTTGAACGGCATATACCTCCAATTCCTGGCGCCGATGCATCCCCCATGCGGGTCGGTCAGGAATGGCCCCTGCGATAACGAGTTTGGGAACCGATAATATCTGCTGCCTTACAACTGCGTACGCCAGGATAAGAGTCTTCAAATTCTTGTGAAGAGTACTGGACGACACATTCAGCACGTACGGGAAGTCGAACTCGCTCAACAACTCAGCGCCCGGCGATACGCTTCCAACGGAATCCGTTGCGAACGCGTCTTGAAGGCTCATCGCACGCTCCTCATGCGTTTTCGGCTGCCACGCGATGTGTGATCGTTGGTGTAACGAAATACGTGCGGTCTTCATTGCCATGCCCCGTCCATTCGTCACGCTTTATCCTGACCACGTTTCCTCCGTGCGCAGTAAGAACTTTCCGCACTTCGCCTTCTTCTATCGCCCGCATGCTCATCGGAGTGAGCCCACGCTGAAAGAGAGAAGCGCCAGAGAACCCGAGCGCTCTGAGAACGTGCCACACGCGACGACGCATTTGCACGCGAGCTCGGACAGGAATGTGCGACGGCAGCTGAAAGACCACCAATCCTTCAGGCCTAGTCACCCGCAGGAACTCCTTGAGATAAAACCAAATCAAGCGTTTGGAGGGCACGTGTTGTAACGCGATGATCGAGAGTACAAAATCGAAAGAAGAAGGCTGGAACATCGAAAGGTCTAAACTTGCAACTGAAAGCGCAGCCGGGGTTCAAGCCGCTTGCCATCTCAATCATCTTTTCGGATATATCAGTGCTGCAAGCCCCGATCGAAGAATTCGCTCAGAGCTCGAGTCAATCGTCCCACGCCACACCGACGTCAAGGGCCGATCCAAACTGCTCCGGATAGTGCAGCAGTCCGCATTCGCTCATGAGTTCCGCAATCTGTTTCTACCCGGGCGAGAAAGAAGTCTGAAACATTCCACCCTAGGTTGCGTTTGTCAGGATCCCCAAGAATGGCCCAGAGCGGATCAACCTCAGATAGGTCATTCCACCCTTGCCGGTGAACTCGCAATTGCATAACGCGCCTCGTTGTGGGCGAGATTTGATCTCTACAAGCACAGAGGCAAATCAAATTAGGGATGAACTCGCCTTTGGCTTTCGCTACTTGTCTGCATATTTGATTACACCAAACAATGTCGTTGATGGTGGTCAGTACGTGAATTAAGGCGCTGCATGTGGAACCACTGCGATCCTCGACGGATCTGCTCGAAGCCGGTTGATCAGCTCCTGCCTCGAGAACTCGGAGACGGTGATGACCCTGGCTGCACGCGGAATGACAAGTCGTTCCATGACAGCGATGTAACACTGCCTTAATCCAATGCTGTGAGAGCGGAAATTATTGGCGTAAAACGCGACATTCGCAGCATGGTGTGTCACCACGCTCTTGGACAACAACAAAATGCTACTCGTTCCGCCCGGAAAATGAACGAGATCGAGTTGGCGCTTCCTGAACTGAAGTGGAAGCAGGATCTGCTCCCACAGCACCCGATTGCGCCTCTTTCGAGGATCGAGCCGGACTACGGAACGCTCAAAGTTGTGAGGCAGCCATGAGAATTCATGGTCGTTGAGCCGGTTGAGAAATACGACATAGCTGTTGTGTTGGTCCACCTCGGCCAACCCGCGCAAGAGTCCCCGAATGTAATTCAGCACTCCTTCACCGCGTGACCCTGGAGACCAGAAATCAAAGAGATTGATGCCGATTCTCATGGGTTAAGAAATCGCCGCCACGGATGGGGCAGCGTCGAGCTTTCCCTCGTGATTCCGACTCTCGGGAGCAGCGAGCAATGGCGAGCGATCCAGCACCTGCTCAAACAGCGCGAGCATCTGAGAAGCAAATTCCCGCCATGTAAACCTTCCCTGCGCAAATGCCGCACCGTCAAGCGCAAGTCGCTCACGCAACGCGGGGTCATCAATCAGCTTCCCGAGTGCCTTAGCGAGCAAATCTGGTCGACGAGGCGGCACCAGTAGTGCATGCTGACCGTCTCGAAGAACCTCGTGCACCCCGGCTCCAATTGATACAATGACAGGCTTCCCACAAAGCATCGCCTCCAGCGGCGCCAGCCCCCAGCTTTGCGCTTCATTGGGCCAAACGAATACATCACACGCATAATAAAGATCGCGCCGCTCTTCTTCTGAGACACTATGTGAAATGAATCTCACGTGACGAGAGATGCCCAGAGCTTCAGCTTCACGCTGTAGCCTTAATAGGTATTCAGGTGCCACCCTGCTTGAACCCACGACAGCAAGTTTGACATCTCTCCCCGAAGAGCGCACCGCCTTGATCGCCCGCACAAGGTCCTCCACCCTCCGGGATGGAGACAGTACGGCGAGGAAAAGAACCAGAGTAGACTTTGGACCAATCTGCAATTCACGCCGCGCTTTTTCCCGCGCCCCGGGCGACAACAGAAAATCTCTGTCCAAGCCGCATCTGACGACGTAGGGATACACTCCGAACTCTCGGTGAAAAATCGCTTGGACACCGTGACTCAGAACTGCCACAGCATCGATCTGCCGAACCAGAGACCGCTCCGTCCTGCGTAGAACTGCTGCCTTGACAAGCTGCACCGGCACGGGCATGGACGCGTTCTCGTAGTAGTTGATTTCCCAGCTCCCCGGATCGTTGAACATCCAAACTATGGGAGTGCCGCATTTGCGCTTAAGATAGACAGCAGTCCGATGCACTGGGCGTTCGTGAGGGTTGAGAATGTCAAACCTCTCTTTGACGAGTTGCGATAGTGATCGTGGCTCAAAGAAGTACTGCCGAACCTTTTCCTTGCTGCGCGACAACCAATGCCTTGCTGTCCGATTGCCGATATCCTTGGCGGTTGCTATCGCTCGTATGTCTAGGCCCTTGCAAAGATCAGGGTAGCAACATGATGGATCAAAAACAGGTGTAAATATTGTCACCCGATGTCCGACGCTATTCAATTCTTGAGCCAGAGACAAGAGCAGACGTTGCCCGCCTCCTCTGATAGTGAGGTCATCAAACAGCATCGCAATTTTTAGAGATTTCACCCTCAATTCTCCGGCAAAGCTCTGACCTGACGTAGTCTTGTGCTGGCAGCAAGTAGTCCTAGCATGAACCAGAACAACGTTCCCCATTGAGGGCTAACATCCAACGCAAGATCGACAAGACCGTGGACCAGGGTTGCGACGATGCCTGCAAGAATTCCGAATCCCAACGATTGCGTCAAGGAAGCTTGCGACCACTTGAGTTGGCGGCGTGCAACGAATATGGCGACACCTGCGAGGCCAAGAAAGCTGAACAGCCCCACTAAACCCATCTCCGAGATAATCTGGAAGTAGAGACCATTGGCTGTAAAGTGACGGGGTGGTATCAGGTAAGCCGGAATGTACTGGCCATATATCTCGCCGTAATTCCCTATCCCTATCCCAAATAAAGGAGCTGCGCGAAACATCCTCCACGCGGTCGCCCAGAAAAGCAAACGTTCCATTGGCTCTCTGGCGACGATTGAGCCAAGATGCTCAGGACTCAGCACTCTACCTACTATGAATACTGCTGGGCCCCCAACCGAAAGCAAGCAGAAGGAAACAAGTTGCTTGGAACGCTTTTTCACAAACTGCAGGATCGCCATCAACAACACACATCCAAACGCGACCAGTCCGGCGCGGCTTTGAGTGAACACCAGTGCTATCGTCCCAACGACCGCCGTCCACCAACCTAGCTTTCTCAAATTGGGATTTCCCTTGAAACCGCAGGCAACGGCGAAAGGAAGGATAAGGTTTAAGTATCCGGCGAGAAGATTCGAATACCCCAGAAATGACGGCACTCGGTTGTTCCATTCGATGAATGCTTCATCAGGAGGATATAAATACAACCACAAAGACGTATAGCCACCCACAGCCTCTTGAAAAATACCGAATAAACTCACAAGCAACGTGGAAAGTAATAGTGTCACAACGACTTTGAACATCCGAGCTTCGGTATCTACCCACTCAACCACGAAAAGATAAAACAACACGTAAGATGTGATTAAAGTGAGAGCTCGCGCAGAACTGTGCGTCCAACCCGTGCTTCCCCAAATAACGGTGCCCACACAAACGGCAAAAAAAATCAAACTCACAATCGTTATCGGTTCGCGACGAAAAAGTTTAAAGCGCAGATTGCCACGCCACACACGACCCGTAAAGAACGCAAGCACAGCCAGATCACGCGTTGGGACTACGATGTTGCTGAGGGGCAGATCGGCGCGGATTACCCAAGCGAAGGGTAGCAAGAAAATGTTGAGCAACAGCGCTGTCTCGTTTTCAATTGCGGAGCAGAAACATATTGCGATGCCGACCACTACGACGATAGCGATGGGACTGAAGATCATCAACAACACAATAGCTATCGGTATAAGACCGAGGGTCAAAGGCACGAACCAGGATGACCGCGAAGAGTCCATCGGAATGGAATCGCGCGACATGATGTGGTCTTACTCGGTGACGACCGGCGCAGTATCCCAGGTATTGCGGAATTCTCTTAGCAATCCGGATTTCATTAGATAGAGAAGAAAGAGCACCAGCCCGATTCCCCCCACGACTGCCTGAGCGGCAGGCGTCCTCACCAACAGCAACACGCATGTGATGCCCGCGCAGAAAATCGCGGCCCGCAGTGCGCCGTGCGGTCCCGGAACCAGTCCGATAAGCCTTTTGACCCAGTAAAGATTCTGCAGGAGCAACACAAGTTCGGTGACGATTGTAAATATTGCGGCTGCACGCCAGGAAAAGCGTGGGATGAAAACCAAATTTCCGGCCAAATTGATGGCCAGGCAAACTAGAGAAGTCTTTACGAATACCCGCTCATGCCCTCGAGCCAGTAAAGTTACGTTCAGCCCGTAGTTCACGCACATCAAGACCTCTGCCCAGATCAGGATCTTCAGGGCAGCGGCGGATTCCAGATACTTAACTCCCAGCAAGAGTCGGGTCACCGGCGTAACGAAGGCCATGGTTGCGAGACCTGCTGCTAAAGCTACGCTGACGAGAAGCCCCAATGATCGTTCCAGCTGCCGCTGACTGGCATATTCCCACTTGTGGCGTGCAAACGATGGCATCAGGCTGAAAAAGATCCCATAGGGGATGATTTGCACCGTATTCATCGCTCGATATGCAACGGTGTAGATTCCGGTCGCGTAGTCTCCCGCCAGTTTCGAAAGCAGCACGACATCCAAACGATCATAGAGATTTACGACCAACTCATAAACGTTGAACACATATGATCTCGACAATAAATGCGACCATTTCGTCCAGCAGATAGGGGCTTTTCGGTAGCGTTCCGCCATGACAAGCGCGATGATGCAGACCGCTGAAGCCGAGATCAACTCAACTGCGACCACGAGGAAGAGACTGCCACCCATTATCAGAAGCAGAACTCCACCTGCAACCAAGATAAGACCGCCAACCAGGTCGACGACGAGATACGCTTGATATCGCCGGATACCTCGCAGCACTCCCTGAACCGCCTCGCTTATCGCTCGTGGAATCATCGTGGCAAACAGGCAGATTGCGGGAACATACAGCACATGGGAGAAGGACATCCCCAACAGCACTCCACAGCCGACAATGCTGAATACCGCCGCGTAGGCCCACCGAACGATCACCAACTGAGAGGCGGCGCTCCATCCCAATTCCCCATCTCGTGCAGCTTCGCGTGTGAGGTAATCCACATATCCAGAGCCAGAAACGACGGCGACCATCTCGATAATGGCAAGCAGCAAGCCGTAAGAACCAAATTGCTCGGGGCCTAGTCCTCGCGCGACTAATATGACAAAAGCCATCCTTAGAACCCGGCGTATCAGCGGCGAAGCGGTTAGGACGACCGCATGTTGGATTTTCGGGGCTGAGGTCTCCACCTCTTGTCGCACGGGTGCTGCTGTTAGAGGAGTGGCTACCACGGAATTGCTGGGATCAGATTGGCACCGGTTCGCTTGGTCAGAAGTCATCCTCGGCACTTTTTGCATCTCTCGATGTACTCACGCCTGGTTTAACGAACCCGGAACCAGGCTTGACAATGTCGCGCACTCTTCCCTTTTTCGAAAGGTTCCGCAAGGTCAATCGAACATCCATCACGATGTCGGTCAGGAAAACTTTACGTGGATCCGTCGAGTCGACTGACTCCCACGCTGATCGAGCAAGAACCCAACCGGCTCCCAAACAAAATGCAAACACCGTGCTGCCCAATATGATCGCGAATCGGGGCGGAAATGATTTCTTTTGCGGTACTAGCGGAGAATCCAGCACTTTGACTGTCGGAATGTCCCGTGCCTCCTGCACCTTGGCGAGCTCAAATTCCTGAGTAAGTATCTCAAAAACCGCCTCTTCTACCTTGACCCGGCGAAACAGGTCGGCATAGTCGACACCGAGCAAAGGCAACTGCCGCAGCGAGGGGTAAAGTTGATCGGCAGAACTATTCTCCGTGACACCTTTGCCAGCGATCTTTTCAAGAGCTTGACGGAGCTCGTTCACGCGCGCCTGCATAGATCGGACACGGATGTTCTGATCCGCATAAATCTGGCGGAAACCTTCCAGTTGTGATTCGGCAGCGATCAACTGCCCCTGCAGGCCGGCGCCTGCCTCAAGCATGGCCTTGCTCTGCGCTTCGAGGTTAACCGCCTTCTTTTGACTGGCAAACTGGCTGAACTGCTGTTCCGCATTTTCTAGTTCCTGCCTCACTTGACTGAGGCGCCCTTCTAGGAACGTGCGCTCGCGCCGCGCTGAGGATGTACTCACCTTGCTCACGACAACGTCGAGTTGGTTGATGTACTCCTGAGTCATGGCAGCCGCACGAGCGCGGTCATGATCGGTAACCACAATGGCGATCACGCCACTTTCACGATCTTCGACGACAGAAGTTCTACGGCTCAGTTCTTTGCGTGCATCTTCCAGGTAGCGTGCGCGATAAAGCTTTTGCAGTTCAAACTTGCGGATCAAGTCATCTTCGACTGTCTCGCTCTGCAGAATCGCTACAAAAAATGCCCCGGAACTCTTCACTCCAAGAGTGCTTTCTGCTAGCGAGGTTAAGCCGCCCATCTTTCCGGCTAGACTGCCTAGCATTGCGGCCGCGGAACTCATTGCCGAGGCCGAGCCAGAATCTGGAGGAGCGATCCGGGCACGCGATTCATAGCGGACAGGAATCACAAATGCAACGAGGGTACTGGTAACAAGAGCCCAAGCTGTTGCGAGAAGCAGGAGGCGCCGCGAGTCCCATAGCAAGCGTAGTCTTACTAACGTTCTGCTGTGCGCGGACGCCGTTGCGAATGCAACTTTCTCCAAGTTCCTGCCTAGAGGTTGCGGTGGCTGCTTCGGGTCCAAGGCTGTCGAACTCTGGCCTAATCTAAGCGACACTAGGTATTCCTCTCATCCGAACCGTCCATTGCAAGAGTTCTGCTCGTACTCATTAGGGGCGATCGTGCTGGGAACGATCGTCTTTGTTTGACTTTTTCCCGCCAATACTCCAAGAGGTCTCGCAGCGTCGTTTCCAGAGGGATTTGGGGTTTCCATCCCACCTCACGCTCGATCTTGTTTCGGTGGCCTATCACCTGGCTAATCTCGTTGGAGCGAACTCTGGCAGGGTCCGTTTTAATCTTCACCCTTACGTTGCAAAGGACTTCAAACTCTGAGATGACAGCTGCCAGCGGAATCGGTATTCCCGAACATACGTTGTACGTGTCTCCAGTCCTCCCTTTGCTCACTAAGGCAGCGTAAGCGCAAACCACGTCTCGAACATCTGTGAAGTCACGCACGACAGCAAGGTTGCCGACCATCAGTTCGGGAGTACGGAGTCCCGCTTCGATCTCAGCAAACTGTTTGGCGATGGTTGGAAGAACAAAATCCGTAGACTGACCTGGCCCGGTATGATTGAACGAACGGGCTGTGATGACGCCGCCCTTGTCTGAGTTTCGGTATTGCACCGTCACCAGCTCCGCCATTGCCTTCGTTGCCGCATAGGGATTGATCGGATGCGTAGGGCTCGATTCCCGCAGCGGCGTCGAAGAAGGCGAATAGACCTGCGCTGTGCTGACGTTTAGGATTCTGGGAGGCGACGACAGGTTCATTGCGGCTTCGACCAGGTTATACGTCCCTATGACGTTGACTTCAAAGGCGAGTCTGGGGTCACTCCAGGAAACGGCGACCGATGAAATCGCTGCAAGGTGGTATATCTCGATTGGACTCACCTCGCGGATGATGGTGCGAAGCTGGTCAGCAGACCGGATATCTACATTGTAGTAGGCAACGCCATGTTCGCGGGACCCACCGCCCCCCGGGGATGCTAGCACCACAATTGAGGCAGTTCGCTTCAGTAGGCGGACCAGATACGTACCAACAAATCCCATCCCTCCGGTGATAAGAACACTCTTCATTGGTGTTGTTTTGTGCGCTGAATTCAGAAGTTAGATGCTGCCAAAGTGGTCTCGCCACTCCTGTCATGTGACAACAAGGCAAGATCGCTATCAACCATCATTCCGACCAACTGTTCAAAACTCACCTGAGGCTTCCAACCTAACTGCTGTCGCGCTTTGGAAAAGTCACCCGTCAGGTGATAAACCTCGGCTGGCCGCAAGAATTCAGGGTCGACTTCCACGTGCTGCGTGTAGTCCAATCCGACATGAGCGAAGGCGGCTTCCAGTAACTGGCGCACGCTGTGAGTGCGCCCGGTTGCAATCACATAATCATCAGGTTTCTGTTGCTGAAGCATCAACCACATCGCGCGGACGTAGTCACCGGCAAAGCCCCAATCGCGCTTCGCATCGAGATTACCAAGTCGGAGCGTCTTCTGCAGGCCTAGCTTGATACGAGCGACTCCGTAGCTAACCTTGCGGGTGACGAATTCCACACCGCGTCGAGGCGACTCGTGATTGAACAAGATTCCGGAACAAGTAAACAGACCGTAACTCTCGCGAGCATTTACCGTGATCCAATGGCCGTACAGCTTGGCAACTCCATAGGGGCTCCGAGGATAAAACCGAGTCGATTCGTTCTGCGGTGATACGTCAACGTGGCCAAACATCTCGCTCGAAGATGCCTGATAGAATCGAATCGCCGGATTTACAACGCGGACAGCCTCGAGCAGGCGCGTCACTCCTAGCGCAGTAAACTCTCCCGTTAGAACCGGCTGACTCCACGATGTTGGCACGAAGGACTGTGACGCGAGGTTATAGACCTCCTCCGGTTCGGTCTGGCGAACGGCTGAGATCAAAGAACTTTCGTCTAGCAGATCTCCAGGAATCAATTCAACTCGATCTTGAAGGTGTCGAATGCGCTCAAAATTTACCGTGCTACTCCGCCTCACAAGTCCGTAGACCCGATAGCCTTTCTGCAATAGGAACTCAGCCAGATACGAACCATCTTGTCCCGTAATCCCGGTAATTAACGCTCTCCGTTGCATATAATCATCCGCCTTCCTCGAGTCATGCTCCCGCTGCATTGTGTTCCTACTTGTGGCGTGTGACAGGCCAGAAGCCAATCTGAAAGGATGCGGCCACATTGGATTGTCTCGTGGTCGCCAACAATGGAATCTGCCAACGCTCATACTGCACATTCCCGGAAAGGCGAAAACCGCCCCCTGAGAAAATGTCGGCGTTGACCCCCACATCATTCTGAGTCCCGCCTTGGGGAAGGAATTGTTGATCCACTTTGCGATGCCGCAGTTCCAATCCAATTCTGCTTCTTGCGGAAAGCCAGTAGTTCGCCCGAATGGACTCACCTTGTGCCGCGCGCCCCATCCAGCTACCTATGAATACACCTTGGTTGGTGTATCCATCAACATATTCCCCGTTCCAGTAGAAATAGCCGCCCGGGGCAGCAGCGAAGTCGACGGCACTGGTTGATCCACCCTCCAGTCTTAAGTCAAGCTTAGGAATCCTCGGAATCTTGGCTAGGTACAGGCCGCCCTGAAAGATGGACTTTCGTATGAAAGGGATGGGGGACGTTTCGTCTTCGCTCATCGCTTCCCCGTAGAACGTCATCCAGTCACGCAACTTCGGAATTCGGTATGCAAGCTCCGCTCCGGTCCGCCCATCCCCCAATACATCTTCGCCAACGTGAGTACCGAACGTAGACTTCAGAAATGTCGTGGGCGTCAGAGGATTTCCGGGGCCCCCGTAGATGGTGGTTTTGCACATGCTGAATTCGAAGTTTTGAGTAAATTTGAAACTGATCTTTTCGCCGCTCAGGAACGGTTGTGGATGCAAAGGCTGCCCATACTGACCAATGGTTGAGCCGCCCCCGACGAAACTTGGGTTCAAGAACTCCTGTCTTGACAGCTGTCCGATAAATGCCTGCAAACGTATATCTCCAAGGTAACGAAACAACCAAGGCAAATGGAAAGGCACGACCCGGTCAATACTGAACATCTTCTCGAGAGGGGGAATATTGTTTGTGAAAATCGTGGTGCCGCTCTCGCTTGAGCCCCACCAGAGACTCTGCCGGCCGAAGGAAATCTGCCAGTTCGCCAGGTTCATGCCTACGTATGCGTCGAGAAGTTGAAAGTGCTGGACACTGGCGACTGGCATGGACGGAGGATTGGGCGGAAGGCCATCCGCACTGGCAATGAAATTGAGAGCCGCCGGCGAAAGCGATGGAGCGGAAGGTGACGACTGAAACTCTCCCCGGGTATAAATGACGAAAGGTCCAGCCGTAGTCCATCCGGATACTCCCGCAATGCTGTTAAAGCCTTCTTGATACGGCCTACCGTAGTCGTTCAGGAGCGTCTGGCCGAAATGGTAATTGTCGGTCAGCGGCTTCCCCGATATACCGAGAGTACGCAAATACACAGATTCGAGTCGAACATCACGATTGCGCTCGCCGCTGATCAAATCCCCTTCCTTGGCGAACTCTTGCATGAGTGCGGCGTAGAGTTCTTGAACTTCCAGTGGAGCGTTGCTCTCAGGCTGTCGTTCTCCGGCTTCATTCAACAAGCGCGTGCACTCGAGTCGAGTCCAGGGACGGATTCCCAGGATTGAAGTCTTGACATATCCCAGTGCGGCCAGCCGTTCGAGAGCCGGATAGATCCAGCTGTCAAGAGGCACGTAGGGAGAACCCATGAAGGCGGGAGTGCGGCTTTTCTCGATGCTGATGAATGATTCGGACGGCGGCTCCCACGCCGCTCCGCTGATTTCCGGATCGTGGTGGTGACGGTAAATGTTTTGGGCAATCAAGTATCCCAATATGCTGCCGACGAAAACATCGGATGGAAAGTGCTGGTGAGCTCTGACTCGGGAAAAACTGACAGCCGAGGCGGCGCCGTACGCGAGCAGCTTTGGAACCGTACCGGGGTACTCGTGAGCTAAAACTCCCGCAATTGACCATGCAACTGCCGCATGTTCAGATGGAAAAGAGGTTCCGCCCTGAAAGAAGGCTCCGCTGCCGTCGCCCTGATAGGGACGCTCACGTCGCAACGAGTACTTCAGAGCTTCGGTGGTTACCACGGTATTCAGCGCGGCCTCACCGGCAAGAAAACCGGTTTCGCGCCAGTGCTCGTTGTGCTTGGGAAAGCTCAGAAGATAGAGCCCGGCGCTGCCGCCAATAAGTCCTGCTACTGTGTAATTCGAAAGGCTTTCGTAATGCTTTAGCGTCGTGGGATTCTGACTGATCGAGGCGCTGTATTCGCGATCTGTGACAAACAGCCCCGCGGTGACTCCGCCGAACGGCACGAGCCAGTTCGCATCGCGCAGCCGAACCTTCGAAGGACTGCTCCAGATTCTCTTCTGGTCATCCAGGAAGTCGGAGACGTGTCCGGCAAAACTACTTCGCGCTGAGTCTTCAGCCGCAACATAGTGATCCGCCTGGACCGGTTCTTTTTCAATTGTTTTGGAATCAGCGTCTTTGTTCAATGCTGGTGAACTCAAGCTGCTGGCGCCGCTGGGCTCTTGCGACCAGGCTAGCGCCGCCATTACGAAGACGATCACAGCCGTCAGAACTATCGATAAGGCGATCGATTTCGTTTTCACACCGAGCCACAAGCGTTTAAGGATGGAGGTACGCGACAGTAAGCGCGACCGAAGACGCCACCTGAGCCGCTTGCATGATCGGGGCCCAGTTCCGGGGAGCGATCTTCGGTGCGATCTCGGGAACCACGATCGAATCGCCGGGCTTCAGCACAGCATCCATGGGATCGCCACTCCAGAATCCTGAATTGTTCTTGGCTGACAGAACAGAACCGTCTGCTCGAATCACGAATGCGGCTTTCTTGTCTGCGATCTGCGTTAGTCCGCCGGACTGTGACAGATACCATTTGGCGCTCTTGCCGGGCAAATAGCTGACTGCGGTCGGATGGAAAACCTGACCGCTCACCATGACGAAATTCGCTTTTTTCGGAATGATCAGAACATCTCCGTCTCTGAGGGCAATATCGGCGGGTGTTCCGGCTAGCTTTGCCGTGTCGGCGGGAATGTGCACGACAACTCGACCGACGGGCGGCGTCGCCTCCAGTTGCTGCAGAGCGGTTTGGGTCTGCGCGATTGCGGTCAGCTTCGCATTCTTCTGCTCTGCATCTCCATCGGGCATGCCTCGAAGATAGCCCTCCTCTGCCTTCACTCGATTGATCAGTTCGGCGTGCGCACGCATTTCAAGGTCGCGTACTTCCTGGCGGATAAGAACCGCTCCGTATGGATGTGCCTGCGACGTGAATCCGCCACAGCGGGCAAGCAACGAACTCAACCGTTCTCCCGGTTCAATTCCATAAGTTGCGGCATGCTGTACTTCACCCTTGACCACGACGGACGCGCTCAGATCATTCCACTGTGGAATCTGTCGAATTGCCAGAACGTCGCCGTTTCGCAGGGGAAGATTGTCATTCGGATCTCCCGATAACGCAGACGCCAGCTTGATCTCCAGGTGCTGATTCGCACCGCTGCTGGCGATAAATCGAGTAAGGTCAGCGCTGTCGGCAAACGCACTGCGCTTCAAACCGCCGGCGACTTTCACCAGGTCTCCAACGTTCATATTCGCCGTCAACGGATACCGGCCGGGTTTGGCTACTTCGCCGCGAATATCGACTGTCGGAGCACTCAACTTTTCGAACGTGCGATGGATGAGCAATCGATCGCGCGTTTGAAGAATGATGTTGTCCACCGGATTGCCGGCCAGCGCTTCGCGCAAATCCACGCTGAGAATCTTCATCGTGCCGTCTGGCTGCGTACGGAACAATTGGGCCGTATCGAGCGCTGCGTCAGCCGTGATCCCACCAGCAAGATAAACGGCATCTCGAAGATGAGCCTGGCCCGAGGTCCGGTAAGCTCCCGGCTTCCTGACCTCTCCACCGACCCAGACCTGTGGGGGCGCTTCGAAGTCGTATCGGCTGAAGATACGAACTGTATCGAGCGGCTTCAGGGCCGGCGCAGTTGCCGGGTTAGCCAGAGCCGCTGAGATATCAAAACTTTCTACTGTTGGGTGGAAATCAGGGGGATTCAGCCGCACGATCTCTCCATAGTGGGCGGCCGGCTCAGGGAGCATGTCCCCGTACGACGACACGAGATCGGTCAGTTTCATACCCTGCTTGTACGAGTAGCGTCCCGGTCGCAGGACATGTCCCTGCAGGTAGATGGCGTCTTCGTTGTAGTTGGCGATCGGAAAAATATGGACTTGATCGCCATCGCGAACCTGGAAACTCTGCAATTGTTGAGTGATCGCTTCAGAACCATTGCCGGTGAGATCCAATGTCAGCATGGTTCGCTTTTCGTGCGCTTCTAGCCGCTGTACCTCGATGTGCCGGAGAGCCGCCGTGGGAAGAATTCCTCCCGCCAATTCCAGCGCCTCTGCGAGAGATGATTCATGTGACATTTCGTAAATCGCTGGCCGGCGCACCATGCCGTCGATCGTTATCTGCGGGCCTACCGGTGGAACCTGCAGCGTGTCACCACTCTGCAACCGTTTCAGGTCAGAGCGTACCCCATGCAAGAGTAACTCGTACGCGTCTACCTCTTCGATCAACTGCTTTCCACGATAGTGCCGCAAGGTGCGTAAGGAACCGCGGGGTGTAATTCCGCCGGCCGCGATCAGAGCATTAAGCGGTGTGGAAAGCGAACTGATGTCATAAGCACCGGGCTCCGCAACTTCTCCGACCACATAGACGCGGACAGTGCGGAGTCGCGAAACAGAAACGTCGGCTGACACATTGCGGAAGACGGAACGTAAGGCGTGCTGGACGTCCAACTGCACTTCCTCAAGACTCTTCCCGCTTACCAACAGCGGCGCCGTGTCAGGCAAGGGCACCCGGCCTTCCCGATCCACGATACGAATGAGCCTCTGCGAAACGCTTCCCCAAAGATCAATCGCCAGACTGTCACCTGGACCCACCACGTAATCTGGACCCACCGGAAGATCCATCGGAATGACCTCAGGCTGATTAACGGAATTACGAAACACGCTCAGGCCAAAGCGCTCGGCCGGACGCTGCCAGGCTGCGGCCTGCACATACATGTCGTACAGCGAGGGAATGTCAGCATAGGGATTCGCCGAATGTACCATCTTGACCGGACTGCCATCTTCCTCGGGCTGCGTAACCGGTCGATGCTCTCTCTTCGATCGTGATGTCTGCGAAGAGATGTCATTTCTGGAAACCGTCGGCACGCTTTCGCGAGCATTGAACCGATCTGGATTGGGCGGTACGTCAGGATTGCTGCTTGCTACCCCTGCGATATCCGAGAGAGCTCGTCGCCCAAAGAGCGTGTCGTCCGTTGACTTCAACGAAGCCGGCGAAAAGTCTCCCTGCGACATTTCCGAAAGATCATGTTGGGAGAAACCATCGTCAAGGTACTGGGTCTGCAGTGTGCGCGTCGCATCCGGTGAGATGCGCGGCGTCGTATCCTGAACTGGCGGTTGTTCGTTCTCAAATTGCTGGCGCTCCGACGGTTGCCTCGTACGTTCCCGCTTTTCACAGATCGTATCCTGATCTTCTGAATTGCAGGAGGAGGTCCGCTCCAGATCTTCTTTCCGATTGCTGCCATTCTGCGGTGTCAGAGCTTCCGAGTCCTCCTGGGACTCTATCTGCACCAAACGACGCGCCCGCTCTTTCAGGACCAATTCCTCCTGCTTACCGAGACTTGAATCGGGATTCGTTGCAGGCAGTAGATACCCGTATCGCTGCAACAGGCGCGTTGCAACCGAGCGGAACAGCACATCGTGGTCAAGACGATCAAAAATCGCTTCGTCCGTGAGATTGGAATCCTGAATCACCTGCCCATTGTCAGCGGCCTCTTTTGCGACCCAGCGTTTCAGTTCAACCAGAAGACCAGCATCCTTCACGAGCACCGCTCGGACTTGCACAGCAGAGGCCGCAACATGGCTGAGATTATCTTTCTCGAGCTCCGAAAGTTCCGCACGGTTCCGGACAGAGCCGGGCATCTCATCGCGGGCTCCTCGACTATTTTGAGCAGTCAGAGCGGCCGGCAGAATGAATAGGGCTAACCCAAGGAACGATGCAAGATACGTTGAATTTCGCATATAGCAGTCCGGCTTCAGGATTCGAGTGTGTTTCAAGAAGGTAGGGTAAAAAACACTTAGGCTGCCTCTAGGTCAGCCTCGTCCACTTCGATAGCTAATGAGCGCTGGATCAAGTCGATGGAGAAGATGAGACGGCAGCGGTCTTTGCGGCGCACTACAATTCCTTCTAACCCCTCGAATGGGCCGCTGTGCACCCGCACCTTACGTCCAACCCGAAGATATGGGTGCGGCTCGATTCGCGACTTGTCGCCTAATCGGGTCCGAAGGGCCTCAATTTCTTCCGTTGGCAGCGCTGCAGGCTGACCGTTAAACGACACGAATCGAACGACTCCAGGAACCTCAAGCACCTTCAACTTGCTTGAGATTGACATATTGACAAAAACGTATCCGGGAAAGAGCGCAAGTTCCAATTCCTTCCGCCGGTCCTTCCATCTCCGGACCGACCGGTACATCGGCAGGAAGCACGCAACCCGGCGCCGTTCGATTTGCGAGGCTACACTCTTCTCGTGACGGGCGCAGGTATACAGCGCATACCAGCGCGATTGGGAATCTTGAGCGGAACCATCTTCGACTTTGACTTTAGGATCCATCATTATTGCTGTCAGGCTAATGAGTCTAGCTGTAGCTTCGCCCCCTCACTTACAGGGCTGCGTGTGAGTTAAACCCAGTTTTTACTATCAGTTACAGACAATACAGCCGGCTCGCAACCTAAACTCGCACTAGGCCCACAACCGGGGCTCTCTGCCTCATTGCATCCAGAATTCCTGCCTCAGAACTTTCCAGTGGTCGACTGCGAATGTCGACGATCGCCCAGTAAAACAGCGCGCGATTCTGCTCCGGAGCGAGCGCCAGAACTTTCATTTCCGGATACCGTCCAAGCAAGAACCCACACTGCGCGCGGTATCTTCCCTGGTCGTCCATCGCAACAATGAGGACATCCGGTCTGGTTTGCGCAACAGCTTCGGTAAGATCCTCTTGTCGGCCTACCTCTCCAACCAGCTCGATATCCGGTTGATCGGCAATAGTGGCGCTGATGAGTTCGCGCATCAGCCTCGGCTGGTTAGCGATAAGGACGCGAATTCGGTTCATAGTGCTCCAATCGCTTCTCTGGATTTCCCTTGGGAAGGTAATCGCGTGGATCGAGCGGTACAAGATTCAAATCGGATCTACAAGGCGGATTGTTAACTCAGTTCGTACCCATCCCTAACCTCCGGATTGGTACTGAAAGTCAGTCCTGTTTGGTACCGAATTAGTACGAAAAGATACCTGGTACCCTGGGATTCAGAGTGTCAGAGTGGTTTAAAACTTCCAGCCAAATCAACGTTGGTAATCTCCGAACGAAAAACCGAAATGGACCTAATGTGGTTTTTTTGTTGTCTGCTGGCAACTTTTTTCATCAGTTCGTTTTACTTTTCTGGTAAAGTACTTCCCACGTTTCGGATACAACCCTAACCTGGTTGGTGAAGTTGAGACTCGGTCGAAGCGGGGCCGCACCTGCTTGCGTTCTCCATTTTGCTAACGAGAAGAAAAAAAACGAGACATCGGCGTGTCGAGGGGGTACGTCGCGTGTCATTGCGCTCTTCGAAAGAGGCGTTATGCGGAAACCAGCTGCTGTGTACCTCCTTGCCGAGAATCGTCTTCTCCGCGAAGCTTTGATCCGGCTCCTCAGCAAGAGGAGCGAAGTACGTGTCGTAGGCGCTGAATCCTACTCGGCTACGGTCCATCGCGACATCATTACGGCGCGGCCTCAGATTGTTCTTATGGATTCAAGCGGCCTGGAATCCTCGAGGACCTTGCTGATCTCGACCCTGCGATCCGCCATCCGGACTCTCCGAATCGTGATGGTAGACATGGAAGCAGACGAAGCGACCTTCCTTGCCGCGATTCGTGCGGGGGTTGTGGGTTATGTTCTGAAAAATGCGTCGGCCTTGGAAGTGGATGACGCAATCCGCGCAGTTGCTTCCGGGAATGCCGTTTGCCCTCCTTCTCTATGTATGGCTCTCTTCCGCAGTGTGATGCAACAGACAGCCGCGCCGGTGGTCGTTCATTATGGGTCTGATTTAGGGCTCAGTCGAAGGGAACAAGAAATGGTGGAGCTGTTGCGCCTGCGGTTAACCAATAAAGAAATAGCCCTGAAGCTGAACCTCTCCGAGCAGACTGTGAAGAACCATGTCCATCGCATCCTACGAAAGCTGGGCGCTCCCAACCGATTCAGAGTCGCTGACTTTTGCGAGAGCAAGGCCATTGAGGATGAGGCGCCACAGCTGGCGAGCTGATCGCTCGGTTGGTGACAATCCTCAATCGGGCTCTGGGCTCTGGTTCCGCAGTGCAGGAATCATCGCTACCACCATGCCGACCACTTCGGGTATCGCCGCACGTACCGCACCGCACATTGCTCCGCCGAAACTCAGACAATCGCCCGCCTCAACCGCCACGATCCGCACATCGTCGGCTGCCGGAAGACCGAGTTGCCGTGCCATCTTCAAAGCGTCAAACATGCCCACGTAATGAGGCGATCCGCCCTGAACCGTCTGCCCGTCACCCTCACGAAACCAGTGAATTGTTCCAACTGGTACGTCCCCGGTCTGAATTGTGTCGATTACGACAAGATGTTTTGTGTCCAACAGGTAGTCCAGAAGGGATAGTCCGCTCACAGGACTATCAATGATTTCTACTTCTGTAGATCCGCATTGCTGAAGCTGGCGCGCGACTTCCGGACCGAGAGCATCGTCGGCCAACGCATCATTCCCGAGGCATAGCACACGCAGCAAAACGCTTTTGTCGGTGGACGGTGACCGTGGATTCGGACGAATCCTATTCACGTTGTACCTTTCCAGAGGAATCACGAGACAACGTATTCAAGATTGTGCCGGACAGGTTTCGAACCCGTAACCGAAGTGGCATGCTTCCGGGTAGAGAATGAGTGGCACAACCATTGCATGGGTCATATGCTCGAAATGCCATCTCGATCCTGTTAAGCACGCTTTCCGGCACATCGCCCCGGTGAATGAGTCCTCTCGCTGCCTTCTCCACGCTCATGGCAATGCGCGCGGCATTGTTTTGCGTGGCAACGATCAGGTTGGCTTTCTTCATGATCCCGTTCTCATCCGTCTGATAATGATGAATCAGAGTTCCCCTCGGCGCTTCGACGACGCCAATTCCCTCACTTGGTTTCTCCGTGGGCAAAGTCCGGATGCGCTCATCCGTAAGCACCGGGTCGCTCGCAATCTCCTGCATCCGTTCCGCCGCATACACTAACTCAACGAGCCGCGCCCAATGGTTAGCAAGCGTATGGTGAACCGGCTTGCCGCCCAGCGTGGAAAACATTTTGGCGTACGCGCTCTGCGCCAAAGAAGTCGCCATCCCTTCGCTGGCATTCAATCGCGCTAACGGCGCCACACAGTAAATACCGCTCTCTACTCCTTCCTTGAAGCCTTTCCAGCCGATCGGTTTCAGGTAACAGAATTTGACATAGCTCCACGGCTCTACATGCTCCGCCACGTTCTGTAAATATTCCTCGGCAGGAAACTTCTTCCATTGCTGGCCTGAGGAACTAACCACCCGCATCATGCCGTCATAAAAGTTGACTTGATTCTGACGGTCCACCATGCCCATGTAGTAAGTGGCATGGGTATAGACATCGGATAAGATCATCTCTACGTAGTTGCTGTTCTTCAGCACGAATTGCTCGAACAACCTGAGTGTGAATTGGGCGAAGTCCACTGCCTCGTCCGCCACCTGCCGAAATTGTTTCTGCATGTCGGAAGTTACGTGCTTGGACACGCCGCCGGGCAACCCGAGGACAGGATGCGCAGCTTTCCCGCCGACAAGCGCCATCAGATCACGCAAGCGTCGCCGCATGGCAATCACTTTCTTGCCGGCTTCAACTCCAACCTTCGCAATCACACCAAGCACGTTGCGTTCGGCGGGCGCGGCATCGGGACCAACGATAAAATCCGGCCCACCGAGAAAATAGAAATGGAGTGCGTGATCTTCAATGATGAACGTGCTGTAGATCAGTTCGCGGATGGCCTTCGCCGCCGTTGGTGGATCCACCTTGTAAAGGTCATCGAGTGCTTTCGTCGCCGCCATGTGATGTGCGGTCGGACAAACGCCGCAGATGCGCGAGGTAATCTGCGGCATTTCTTCGGCGGGCCTGCCCTGCACAAATTTTTCAAATCCACGCAATTCGGGCACCTGAAAGTATGCCCGCTCTACTTCTCCCTTGTCGTCGAGAAAAATGTCTATCTTCCCGTGTCCTTCCAGGCGAGTGATCGGATCGATCGTGATTCGCTTTTTCCGCAAATCTGCGGTTGCGCCTATTTTCGTTCCTTCGCCAGCCCCCCGCACGCCTGAACCGTTATGGTTACACATGGCCACCTCAGCGGGCTGCCAATGGGCTGTCCGCTCTCTCTTGGCTTCTTCGGTTTCGTAGCAGGGACCTTGGCAGTCCGTAGCGATAGAAGCTTCCTACCGGATCGGGAATCGTTGCCAGTATCCGATCGATCTCTGTGGCATCCGTGCTCTCGATCGACGAAGCTAGGCACGACAGGATCTTCGCCCCCTGGTCTCGGACTCGGCTGGTCGGGCCATAGCATCCTGTGCAAGGCATGTTGCCCTGCACACACAGAGCCTCACACCCAGCGCGCGTCGCAGGGCCCATGCACACGAGACCTTGGGCAAGGAGACATTGTTGTTCATCGACCAGTACATGCGACGGACGCTTGAACTCGCTAAAGGACAACTTCTCCGGTTTCGTGTTCTTCCGCGGACACTCGTTGCATAACGCGTAATCCGGTGCCAGCACTGAGCCCCTTGGAGGGAGTTGCCAACTCAGCAGAGTTTGCAGTGCGGTCCGAAAAGTCCTTGCCGTCGGCGGGCAGCCGGGAATGTAGAAGTCAACATCCACGACCTGATCGAGCGAGCGCACCGTTTCGTGAAACACCGGTAGTTCCAAGGGGTGACCATTATTGGAGTGTTCTCTCTCCGGAAAGGTCCTCTCCGGATTTGTCGTGCTCGGCGACTCGAAATAGACCTCGCGAAGAATAGCTTTCCGGCTGTATAGATTCGCGAGCCCTGGAATTCCCCCGAGATGTGAGCACGATCCCGTTGCGACCAGCACCTGAGATTTGCTCCGGAGTAATCGCGCCATTTCCTCTTGCTCTGACGTCCGAATAGCACCATTCAGGAATGCGGCTGCGATGGAGCGGTCCGCCATCGCCTCAATGTCTTTGCGCTTGAAGTCGATAGCGACTGGCCAGAAGACGATATCCACTACGGCTACAACATCGAGAATGGCTTCCGCGAGGTCAACCACAGCCTCCTCACAGCCGCCGCATGACGCGCACCAATAGAACGCCACTTTAGGTTTGTCGGGCATCACACCACCACCTCAGCGTCCTGCGACCCTGTCTCCTGATCACTAACCTCAAGGTTGAGTGGACCGAGGAACCTCACCTTCTCGACCATGTCATTCACGGCCGTTCGCACTCGGTCCGCCTCTGCCGCGGATATCCATTCCAGGCGAAAACGCTCCTCTTCAATCCCCATTTCCCTAAGCACTCGTTTCAACAGTTGATAGCGGCGAAGCGTCTTGTAGTTACCTTCCTGATAGTGACAGTCCCCCGGATGGCATCCGCCGATGAAAACCCCATCCGCCCCGTGTGCGAACGCATCAAGCACGAACTGCGGATCGACTCGGCCCGAACACATGAAACGCACGACGCGTATGTTCGGCGCATATTTCATGCGGGACGTCCCGGCCAGGTCCGCGGCAAGGTAGGTACACCAGTTGCAGAAGAACGCGACAATTCGCGGCTCGAACGCTGGGTGGTGGCTCGCGGCTGCAACCGGTGGATGACTAAGCATAAGCCAACACTCCCTCGATCTCTTCGAAGATCTCTTCGTCATCAAAGAAGTTCTGACGAATCGAGCCCGATGGACACGCCGCTACACAAGTCCCACAGCCCTTGCAAAGCACTTCGTTGATATGCGCCTTTTGTTTGTCAATCGCATACGCAATCGCCTGATAGGGACAAAGAGGAACACAGCTCTTGCAGCCAGAACATTCTTCTTCAAGCACGGACGCGGTGTATGGCTCCAGTTCTACAAACCTCGCATCGATGAGAGACTGTGCTTCGGCCGCGGCCGCACCAGCCTGGGCCACCGAATCGGGAATGTCTTTGGGACCTTGGCATGCTCCAGCGATGTAGACGCCTTCAGTGAAGGTACTCACTGGCGCAAGTTTGGGATGGCGTTCGAGAAACCACCCTTCCGTTGAGCAACTGATATTGAACAGCCGCCGAACATTTTGTGCGTCAGCCTGCGGTTCCAACCCGACGGCTAGAACAACCATATCTACTGGCACACGACGCACAAATCCAGCAAGGGTATCCTCAGCGCGAATGACCAGCTTCCCCTCTTCTGACGGATGCGCCGCCCAATCACTCACCTCAGCCACCCGTCCACGGACGAAGTGAACTCCTTCATCCAACAGCCGGTCATAAAACTCTTCATATCCTTTTCCCGGCGTCCGCATATCGATATAGAAATTGAAGACTTCTGCCCCGGTGTGTTCTTTGATGAGGTGGGCAAGTTTCAGCGAATACATACAACACACTTTGGAACACCAACGGTTCGTGTTGGCATCGCGAGATCCGATGCAATGAATAATGCCGACTGCACTGGGATGTTTTCCATCGCGTAGCACAACTTCTCCGCCCGTTGGACCTGACGCATTGATCAGACGCTCCACTTCCATCGATGTGTAAACGTTGGGATAGCGCCCATATCCGTAGTGTGGATTGCGCTCCGGTGAGAAGGTCTTGAAGCCAGTCGCCAGAATGATGGCTCCCACTTCAATCTCATCGATCGTTTCCGTCTGATTAAAGTCAATCGCCAAGCGCTCGCCGCAGGCCTCAATGCAGGTCTTCCTGCATTTACCTGACTTGAATTCGATACAGGTATCGCGGTCAATCACAACCTTCTGCGGTACAGCTTGCGGGAATGGCAGATAAATCGGCTTTCTCTTGCTCAGGCCGAGATTGAATTCATCCGGGGTCTTGCCTTCCTTGTATACACACGCCGTGATGCACTCCTGGCATCCGATGCAGAGCTCTTCATTCACGTATCTCGGCTTGTGCTTGATCTGGATTTTGTAGTTGCCTACGTATCCGTCAACTTTCGTGACATCGGAGTAGGTCCACAGCTTGATATTAGGATGCGACCCGACGGAGGTCATCTTCGGCGTCAGAATGCAAGCAGCGCAATCCAGCGTTGGAAATGTCTTGTCGAACATCGCCATGTGCCCGCCGATCGTGGGTTCACGCTCAACCAGATAAACTTTCTTGCCGCCTTCCGCTAGATTCAGTGCGGCATGAATTCCCGCGATACCGCCGCCAACCACCAGCACGTTCGGGTTGATCTCGACACGTCTCTTCTCCAACGGTTTGTGCAATGAAACCCGCCGTACAGCAGCGCGCACCAGGTCTTTCGTCTTCCTGGTCGCCGCCTGCTTGTCCAAATGAACCCAGGACACGTGCTCGCGGATGTTGACCATCTGGAGCAGAAATGGATTCAGATCTGCTCGGCCCAAGGCTCGGCGAAAGGTCGGTTCGTGAAGAAGGGGTGAACAGGAGGCAACAACCACGCGGTTGAGATTGTGATCAGTGATGTCCTCCTCAATCAATGCCTGCCCGGGGTCCGAGCACATGTACTTGTACTCGCGCGAGACCACCACATTCGGCAATTGTCCTGCATACTCAGCGAGTTCTTGCACATCCACTGTTCCAGCTATGTTTGTTCCACAGTGGCAGACGTAGACCCCGATCCGCGGAGACTCGCAATCCGAGTACATGGTAACCTCATGCATAGGCGATCTCTCTGCCAGCCAACACGGGCTCGATCGGCACAAATCCGCGCTGCAGCCCGATCTCATCGGGTGCAGCACCCAGCGCCAGTGCAAGCAGTTGACTGAAATACAGGACCGGGACTGATGTTGGGTGATGCCGATCGCCAGCTTCTTTCTGGAACGACTCGAGATTGAACTGGCACAATGGACATACTGTCGAAATCACTTCGGCCCCATTCCTCTGAGCTTCCATCAGCAGGTAGTGAATGAGATCCAACCCGACTTCCGGCAGTGTTCCCTTCTGGCTTCCTCCACAACAACGCGTCTTCAGCGGATAACGAACGGTCTTTGCTCCACAAGCTTCCAGCAGTTGGTCCATCGATGTGGGTTCTCGCTGGTCATCGAAGGTGGCATACGGTCGGACGATCTGGCATCCGTAATAGGGTGCAACCTTCAGCCCCTTGAGCGGAACCTTTACTCTCGCAGCGATAGTCGCAACACCTACGTCATTCAACAGAACGTCGAGCGGATGCCGCACCTTCACCAGGTCCCTATATCTAAGGCCAATAGCATCCAACGCCCGCGTAACTACAAGCTGGATGCTTGGATATTCGCGCATATAGTGTTGCGTCTTGTTCAGCACCAAGTAACACGCTGCGCAAGGGGCAATGAGGTCCACATGATTGCGTTCGGCCAGTGCAAGATTCCGAGCAGCCAGTGCGTACGACATCAGTTCATCGACCGACATGTAGGTTGTTGCACCACAGCAATTCCAATCGTCGACTTCTTCGATGTCGATCTCCAGTGCGCGGAAGACAGCCAGGAGTGACTCCTCGTATGCACGCCCTGTCCCCCGCAGTGAGCAGCCGGGATAGTAGGCGTATTTCATAACGCCAGCTCCTTGCGTGTCGTGGCAACCGAGTCCAACAGAGTTGCGATCTCTGCACGGCGCTGGATGGTTTCCATTCTCAGAGGCATGCGCCCGGTGCGGAGCAGTTTGAGCCCAAGTCTGCTCATCCCCAACAGGCGCCAGATCGCAGTCCGCATAAAAACCTGTACCACCAGCCAGCTCTCAGTAATGCGGCCGCGTCCACGTACCATGCGTGAGAATTGTCTTGCCATGATTGGAATCGCAAAGCGCCGAGGATACCGCCCCTCTTCGATCGCACGCTCTTTCAGCGCATAGAGCAGGTGCGTCACGTTAATCTTCTTGGGACATTCCACCATGCAGGCGTAGCACGCAGTACATAACCAAATCGATGTGCTTCCGAGAACCTCTTCTTTGAAACCCTCGCGTGATAAGTGCATCAAACGCCGCGGCGTGTAGTCCATATACAAAGAAAGCGGACACTTCCCGCTGCATAACCCGCACTGCAAACAATGTCGGATTCGCTCGCCACCCACCGTTTGGCTGACCCAGCGCGCGAACTCTGGATCGCGGTCCGCTTCGAACTTCACTGTGCGCTTCAGTTCCATGATTTCGAATCCTCATACCAGCGCAGGCGCAGTTAACGAGAGCAGTTTCGCCTCGCAATGAATATCGATGTTGAGTACGCTACAGATCGGACACTCACGGCGAGCCATTTCCACCGCTTCCTCGAACTTCCCATGATCAGAATCGCTGGTGCGTCCGACGATCCTCAACTGCGCCCCGACAATCCGCAGAGCAGGACCGACAAAGTCAATCGTCAACGCCGCATCCGTCTCGACCTGAATAGGCTTGATACCGACTCTTGCCATCTCTATCGCGACCATTCTCGACATGCAGGAGGAAATGGCCGCGGCCAGCATCTCGGCGGGTGACGTGGCCGACACAAGATTCGTCAGTGAGCCAAAACTATACTTCGTATTGCTGAGGATGCCACTCGGAGTCGAGAGCGCTCCTTCTCCCGCGTAAGGTCCGTTCTTCCAGACTGCATGCGCTTCGCGAAGCATCGTGGACCTCCTTGAAACGTTTAGGCATGGCGCTGCCAGACGCTGTCCGCCTAGCTGCCGCCAGTATTCTCCATCAGCAATAACCCAAGAATTACCGTTGGCTTACATCTGAACGACCGTGGGCCAGTCTTAAACTCTTTTCCAACGCGAGGTTGCAGGCTGCTGGATTTTCCACATATCGCCGGCTCGCGGAGTTACACTGAGGCGTGGAATTCCCGTAAACCGGGACGGCCATGACCGCTAGGGACAACTCGACTCGTCTGCGTTTTGGCGGATTCGTAGTCGACCTCGAATCAGGCGAGCTTTTCAACCACGGCGCCAAGATTCCACTCCAGGACAAGCCATTTCACGTACTCGCCCTCCTTGTGCGGCGTCCGAAACAGTTGGTGTCGCGGGCTGAAATCATCCGAAGCGTATGGTCGGACACTTACGTTGAAGGTGACCTGTGTCTCAATGTGGCGATTCGTAGGCTGCGTGCTGCGCTGCAGGATGACCGTTCTCATCCGCGATACGTCGAAACTGTCGGAAGTCATGGATACCGCTTTATCGCTACGGTGCATGGCCCTCGTTCCAATCTCGCCCATGCCCACGAGGATCGCGCCCGTCTTGCGGTCCTCCCGTTGAAGTCCTTCGCCGGATCGCCCTCCGATGCCCTTGCTCCATCGATGACCGAGCAGGTTATAACCCAACTCCGCCGCTTGAATCCGCCATTCACCATCATCACGCCCGAGTTCACGACGGAACGCTCCCCAAAAGGAAAAAGCACGATGGCCCTCTGCCGAAATGTCTCGGCGAATTATGTATTGGTTGGTGCAGTGGTCCGTGCCAGGGCACAGGTACGTCTCACCGTCAGGCTTCTCGGCTGCGAAGCCCAGGCTTGCTTATGGGCGGAGAGTTACACGATCTCGGAGGAGACGCTGTTCGCTAGCCAAGAAGAAAACAGCCAAAAGATTGCAGACTCGGTGGTGCACGCCATTTCGGGTGCCATGCGCCGTTCACTGGATCTCGTGCCCAACAGCGTACATGAACGCTATCTGCAGGGGTCGTTTTACCTGTCACGTCTTACCGAAGCAGCTACCGAAAGAAGCATCCTGTTGTTTGAAGGGGCGGTCCAGGATTGTCCTCAGTTCGCCATGGCATGGGCCGCCTTGGCAAATGCCCACTGCGCCCAGGTGCGACTGGGCACTGTCCCGCCACGCAAAGCCTTTTCGGAGATCAAACGCTGCGCCGAAAAGGCTCTCGAAATCGAGGACCTGCCCGACGCAAGGACCGCACTGGCCTACTACCACTTCCTTTACGAACACGATTGGAATGCGACAGAGTCAGCTCTGGTTCGTGCTTTGGCTATCGATTCGGGGTGTTCCCTGGCTTTGGGAGCATACGCCCAGCTTCTCACTGCGATCGGGAGGCACCAGGATGCAATCGAGATGATGACACATGCCTGTGATATGGATCCGCTTTCTGGCTACACCAGAAGCATGTTGGGATGGGCACTTTACTATGCACGCGAATATGACATGGCGCTTTCTCAACTGAGTCGCGCGATGGAACTGGACGATTCCTTGTGGATCGTCCATACCAGCAGTGCCATGGTTCTGGAACAACTAGGCAGGATTGACGCGTCGGTTGAAGAATTCAAGATCGCAGTGGAACATTCGGACCGAAGTTACCTGACAAGAGCGCACCTGGCATACGGTCTCGCGCGCCAAGGTGATAGGACTCAAGCCTGCGAGATTTTGGATTCGTTGCTGTCGCTGCGCCAGCGCCGCTATTTCAGCCCCTATTGGATTGCACTAATCCACGTTGCACTCAATGAGCCAACAGCAGCTCAGCATTGGCTGGAAATCGCCAAATCGGAACATTGCAGCTGGTTCGTGTTCGCTCAGGAAGATCCGAAGCTTATTCAACGCACGCAAACCCGATGACAGGCGCAATGATCTGCGGGAGGTCACTAAACGCCGAGTCGCTGCCCGTTTCTTACCTGGGCGCGAAGCACGTCAGAAATCAGAGAGCAGGCTTGTTTTACTTCCGGAATGGCGAGATAGCAGTAAACCTGTTTGCCTGTACGGCGAGTGGCAATCACTCCGGCCCCCCTAAGCACCGCGAGGTGTTGTGAGAGATTGGCTTCAGAGATTCCCAAACGTTCGTGAAGTTCTGAGACCGGACGGGCACGCCGAGCAACCAGATCAAGTATCTTGAGACGAACAGGGTTAGCAAAAGCCTTGCAAATCCCTGCCCGTCTTTCATAGAACTCCTCTTCCCATTCCAGTTTTCGAATCCTGGCTCGGTTGTTCATCGCATTCTTTCGGTCGCTGTTTGATCTTACTCTTTCTCCTGATCATAGCAACCTGTGATCATTGCCAGCAGCAGACTCCCCGCCGTGGGCCCAGTGGTTGACAAATAAACGTGTCCGATCAGAAATGCCAGGAACAGATAGCTGCCGAGGGTGTGCGCCGGTCCGAGAACCCACAGTCCTCCGACCCGAGTGAACGTTACAGGCCAATGGTCGGCGCCCCACATCAGGAGTCCGGTAACAATCTGGAATGGGAGAAGAACGTTTAACAGCAGCAGGTATGTAATCTTTTGGAGCGGATTCAATTTGCGCCGGGGATCGTCCTCGAACGGGTGCTGTTCTCCTTTGAAGATGCCGTAGAAATAAAAGCGAGCCTGTCGAATAGCCGCGCCCGTAAAGTCATCCATGCGTGGCAGAAAATGATGATACTTTTCTGCAGTCACGTGGTAGAAGATTCCGAGAAATCCATTTAAGATCAACGCAAATCCGATCCACGAATGCCAGCGAACGGCGTTGGTCATCGACCCTAAAATTCCGAATCGATCCGGATAATGAATGGCCATCCCTGTGAGGATCAGAGACAACATGCCGGCTGCCTGCAACCAGTGCCATACGCGTTCGTGCAGTGAGTACAAAGGCATTTGTGAATTCATAAGCGACCACCTAAAAGGCGTAACGCGCCGTGTACCAGGCTGAACAAAACTGCCGCGGCAACACAGATCCAACCCAGCCACTCAATCCATGCCGCCCTGCTGTAGCCAACGATGTAGAAAGAATTCAGCAGAACTCGATTGTCGAACGAAGGTTCCTTTGTCTTGAAATTAACGACATCAAGGTTCTTCCCGCGATAGACGACCGGCACTCCGGCAGGAAGGGAGGAGTTCAGATCCACCGGACGGCCAAGAATGCTTTTCTTTCCATGACATGCCACACAGTCACGGATTGCCTGTTGCTTTCCCGCAATGCCATGAGTCATGGCCCAAGGGACCACCTCTATGCGAAGCTCCGGGTCGCCAACTCCGGAATAACGTTTCAGCAGATCTTTCACCAGAGCAATCTTTTCCGGCGAATCGTAAACCGCTTGCGGGAGATCGATGATGCCGTCCTTATCAGCAAAGGCCTTCAGGATTTCCGGTCGGTACGGAAATTCGCCTTCGGCAGCTTTACCGGCAAAGAACGCATTTTGCACCTGCCAAGTGAAGACGGGTCTCCCCTTTCTCTTGTCGAACCAGTAAACTCCGGTGATCAGGTTTGTCGGCCTTATCTGCTGGTTGTTCTTTTTGTCGATGGTGGTGATGTAGGCCGGCAGATAACCACCTATCTCCGATTCCGGATCAACAATGGAGCCTTCGATGCCACGATAGCTAATGCGGCTGCCGCCCGTGTCCATGACAAAACCCCAATCGTCACTGCGATAGGCCCAGAAATGGACCGCGGGAATGTGACAGGTTTGACATGCAAGACTGCGAAAATGCGTTGATTTGTACGGCAGAAAGGCGTGGCTCTTCTCCGCCTCATGACAATCTCCGCATGCCCGCATGGTGTCGTGCTGCGTCAGATTCACCGTTTCTGGTGGTATGTCGCCGCGTGCAAAATTGTGATCCGGCCGACGCAGGTATTCCGCCAGGTCTATTTCCGCGGGCTTGTAGCGGAGGTTTTTCTTGGCGTCTTCTTGAATCATCCGCCCGGGGTTGTTTACGGAGAAATGACAATCGATGCAAACTAACCCGGCCGCCGCGTGCACGTCCCACGAAAAGTCCATCTTTTCTTTCCCAACAATATTGGGTGACTCGGTGTCGCTGATTTTCGCGCCGTTATAGATCCAACCGGACTTTTCTGTACCCCGCATGATATCGGCATGTTGGATCGGTTGAATCGTGGTTGTGTTTCGGGCGGTGAATCCGTGACACTGCGCGCAGTTTTCGAGCGCCGGATCAGAGATGTCGAGCACTGCGGCTTTCACGGTCCCATCGGAATTGAAAGCTGCGGAATTGTAGGTGAAAGCCCCATCCCCACGTCGGACGACAATGCCGGTGTCCAAAAGCGTCGCATTGTTCGCCCATCGAAAGTTTCCGGCGGCCATTTCCTTCTTGCGTTCGCCGCGGGTGGCCTTTGGAATGTGACAAAGGAAACAGTCAGCTTCCGCTATGCCGCTTCTCTGCCAATCCCAAGGAATCACCCGTCCCGAATCCCGGTCACGAATCGTGTAACTCGGATCCAACGCTCCGGTGGGCTTGGCCTCAGGAGTGAGAAAACGATGCCCACGAAGGTCGAATTCTGAGATGCCGGCGCCAGTATGGCAACCACCACACTTCGTCAACCACTCCGGTTGGCTCATATCCGCATCGGAAGGATCTGTGATGTCGGAGGCCGTAAGCTGACGGTTCGGTATGATCGAGAACTTCCCAAACATGCCTGGGGACGTGTTGAACGGCGGGGCACCATGAGACGCTAGTAGAGCGCGATCCATTTCGTTCTTCCCCTGTTGAAAATGGAAGCTGTTCGTTATGAATTCGTAATCATGACAATCCCCGCCACAACTTTGCCGCGTACTGATAGGTTTGCCGGTTTTGAGTACATTCTGTCCGGCTTCGTCCTTCAGGAGAATCTCGGGATGCGCAAGCTTCAATGTCTTAGCCTGGGTTTTGCGCGGGGTGGTACCACCCGCATTCTGTCCGAACGTCACAGCAGATAGAAGAACTGTTATCGCCACAAGCAATTCAGCTTGAAATGGATTGGTTTGCCTTGTGGACGGTCCTTTTCTGAGTCGAGGCATTTCTGTGCTCCTCCACCCTGCAGCAGGAACATAACGAGTCCCCGCTCGCTAAGGCGTTACTTGCCGCATGTTTCCGGCTGCGGCGAATCGGCGGCATGATTGATCAGGAACGCAGAACTGTCCAGCAACTGTTCCGCCGGCAAATATTTGGTCAGCGGCTCCTTTCCGTGATTATGAGTTCCAGCAGCAAAATAGGCGCGCCATTGCGACATGGTCTTGTTCATAGGAGTGAGTTCTCCTCCTGCTCCTCCTTTCGCGTGGCACTGGCGGCAGGTGTCCTTAAAGAAATGACGTCCCTTGGTCTCACTCCCTTTTTGGGATGCGTGTATTGCCGAGAACAAACCCGAAGTCACCACGACGGCCAGTAACAAGAACATCAGTCGACTCATTCTGAACATGAAAATTCTCCAATTATCAACTTTCGCAAATTCGCAACTATCGGACATGCTAGTAGTGCTCCTCCTGGAATGTCTGTGATCAAGAGCACACTTGAGCCACATTTCAGAGAGTCTTTGGTATACGTACTTAAGTACTTTCGAAGTTTCGCAACTATGTGACAATGATCACTGCAAAGATTCCCCTATCCACGAATGATGTATCCGTCATGCTCCGCCAAATATCCTTGCTCACCCTGGCTCGCATGGCCCGGCCGATCGGGTCAAACCCGTCCTGACCGTGGAATTCATAGACGAGAGGAATTCTTTCTATGCGGAAGCTCCTGATAGCAGTATTCGTATTCTTGCTGACGGCGGGGCTTTGGGCTCAAACGGCGCCACCTGCGACGGATGATGCCGCACAGCTTCGGCAGGAAATCGATCAACTCAAGAAAACACTCAACTCGCTGGAGCAGCGTCTCGACGCGCAGGAGAACGTAACGAAGGCTGCTGCGCCTCAGCCAGACGCAACACCTGCATCTGCACCCGCACCCACCAACGACGCGATCACCGATCTTCAGACCAGTGTCCGCGACCTGAACGAACGGATGAACCAAACGGAGAGGCGCACTCTTCGTGATCGTTTAGATTGGGGCGGCGACTATCGCTTTGAGGCGCATACCATCTGGGGTACTGTTCCCAATCACTTCGACGGCATGCAACTGCAGAACCTCATGGTGAAGACGCTGTGGATGGCCGCGCCAACATCGCAGGGCGGTCTGGGAATGCCATTGGATCCTAATAAGCTTCCCCCAGACCCGAACGACTTTGCTGCCATGATCAATCAAGCGGTGCAGCAAAACTATTCGCAATATCAGTACTTCACCAGCAATTTGACTTTCCCCGCACTCAAGCAGTCGATCGGACAGTTCCCCCCGGAGATGCAACAGATGCTCATGCAGTACCTGATGGGCGTCAACGGCGTTTATCAGGCTGGCTATTCTGCCAATACCGACGCTTTGCTGACCAACCGCCTTCGATTGAAATTCGAAGCTAGGGTCGCCGACAACGTTTCCTTTGGGGCACGCCTAGGCATGTACAAGGTGTTCGGCGACGGTACCGGCGTGCAGGTTTTTAATGGCCAGCCAAACACCCTCAATATGGACGGCACCAGCGTGGGCGTGCCCAACAGCGATCAGGTGCGCGTCGAGCGCGTGTTCTTCAACTGGAACAATATCGCTGGATCGAAGTTTTATCTTTCGATCGGACGGCGACCCGCGGTCAGCGGCCCTCCGC
>Ga0335085_10001304_pt1 | contig 54852 bp, 62 predicted proteins | sample Lox_Sample_45_FD_206712 | JGI IMG/M metagenome (GOLD analysis project Ga0335085, IMG submission 206712) | Soil microbial communities from Loxahatchee National Wildlife Refuge, Florida, United States - Lox_Sample_4.5 | ecosystem: Environmental > Terrestrial > Soil > Wetlands | place: USA... | reverse complement strand
GAGGTACCATCGTACGCAGAGGACGATGATCTCCTCGGCGAAGTGCCTGCCGCGGAAGAGTGCCGACCGATTGCTTTGCATCCGAATACTATCAGCGCGGAGCCGGGTCGTTTGCAACACTTCCATCGAGGTTCTGATTCATAAGAACTCGCTCCAGGATGGTCTTGGTTGCATCATAAATAAGCGGGTCCTCGCTGGCCCGCGGTCCGGCGACATTGAGCACACCTGGCTTCACCTGAGAAAGCCAGTTCAGGATGTTACCCACGGCCGCGCTCGTCGTCCCTTCTGTTAAGTCGATGTGATTCCAGGGCTTTCCAAGCTTCAAGGCGCACTCCCGGGTAAATGCCGAGCCACCCGCTAGCGGGCCCTGGGAAAGGATCAGGGTCGCATCTGCGCTGCGGACGTTAAGCTCGGTGCGCTCTGCGGGATCGGCCGTCTCCGTTTCGACGAGATTCGGATAGCGGCGCGGGATCGTCCCGTTCTCGTCAATCCTCCCCCTGGGCACCCAACCGCCAACCGCCATGCCGAATCCGAGCGCCGCATCAAGAGCCCCGCGGTCGGCGCCCGTCTGTCCTCCGGAAATGATTCGCTCTATCTCAACAGGCATCTACATGGTTTGGGCCAACGGCGGCACTTCGTTGAAAAGCCTTGAAGCCGACAATTCAGAACTATAGACCCAACGAGACGTTATGTCCTTTGTTTTCGCTGAATCCCGCCCTCAAACCGACGACCTCGGCCGCGTCAAAGGAAGCCAGTGGGCCGGCGACATGCAAGCGATGTCGTCGCCACCCTCGTGGAAGGGTCTTCATGGTTATTTCATTTCTTCTTGACTTCCCCTTAACGCCGAACGGCTGGACTTCGTTAGGGGGGAGAAAAGGAGAGATGAATGATCAAAACTTTCAGACACAATCTGTTCGTGACCGCGTTGCTATTCGCCTTCGTCGCCACCGTGCCCCTGACAGCCGGGCCTATCTCCGGCCAGGGAGATGGCGACGACGGGCATCATCACCAAATTCAGCACGTACTGCTCCTCAGCATTGATGGCATGCATGCGTTGGACTTCATCAACTGCGCCAATGGGATCAGCGGGGCTAATGGAGGCGACCCGTATTGCCCTAACCTCGCCAGCCTCAAATCCAACGGGGTCAACTACCTCTATGCTTACACCTCCATGCCGTCCGACTCGTTCCCCGGGCTAACGGCCCTGGTGAGCGGCAGTTCCCCTCGAACGGCGGGAGCGTTTTACGACGTGTCGTACGACCGATCGCTCGATCCGCCAGCGGCCACCACGGGCAACGGCGTTCCGGGCGCTCCGGGAGCCTGCGTGCCCAACGCCGCGCCCTCGGGCACCCGAACCGAGTTTGACGAAGGAATCGACATCGATCAGACCAAGCTTAATGGCGGCGCCCCCGGCGCGGGGCTGACCGATGGCGGCATCGCCTCGATCCAGCCGAAAAGACTGGAGCGCGACCCGAGCAAGGGCTGCGCTCCGGTCTATCCGTGGAACTTCGTGCGCACCAACACCATCTTCGGCGTGGTCCATGCCGCCGGGGGTTACACGGCCTGGTCGGACAAGCACCCCTCCTACTCCTCGGTTTCTGGCCCCGGGGACGGTACCAACGTGGACGACTACTACTCGCCCGAGATCAACTCCATTCCCGTAGCCCTGCCGGGCGTGAAGGCGGGCTCCCTGAGTTGCAATCCGCTGCCCGATCAAAGCGCCGTGTCATCGTCGAATTCCTGGACCGACAGTTTCCTGAATATTCGCTGCTACGACACCTTGAAGGTCAACGCTATCCTGAATGAAATCAACGGCAAGACGCACAACGGCTCCGGCTCGGCTCCGGTGCCCGCGGTCTTCGGAATGAATTTCCAGACGGTGAGCGTGGGGCAGAAGCTGATCGAGAAGTCGGTCACGCCACGCGTCTACGGCGGCTACCTGGACGCGCAAGGGACGCCGAGCAAACCGCTGCTGGAGGCCATTCAGTACGTTGACTCTTCGATCGGCGAGATGATTTCGACGCTGAAAGCGGACGGTCTCTACGACTCCACGCTGATCATCGTTACGGCGAAGCACGGCCAGAGCCCTGTCGATTCCTCCCGCTACCTGGGCATCTCGACCAAGCCTGATGATCCCGTCACAACCTCGCCCGCGACCCTGGCGGCCATGGCCGGCTGCCTGCCTCCCTCGGAGTCGCCGCTTACCTCCGGCATCGGGCCAACCGAGGACGACATCTCCCTGCTCTGGCTGAACGGCAAGTGCACGGCGGAAGAGGTGGCGGGTATCCTGGAAACGCAGTCGCCGGCCACCAACAATATCGCCGGCATCGGCCAGATCTTCTGGGGACCGGCAATCACGCAGCTTTACAATGCGCCCGGGCTGCCGCCGGACGGCGACCCGCGCACGCCGGACATCGTGGTCACGCCCGACATCGGCGTCACCTATTCGGGCAGTAGCAAGAAACAGGCCGAGCACGGCGGTTTCGCCCATGACGACACCAACGTCATGATGCTGCTGTCGAATCCGGGGCTCAAGGCCGCCACCGTGACCATCCCCGTCACCACCATGCAAGTGGCCCCGACCATCCTCAAGGCGCTGGGACTCAATCCTGGAGCCTTGCAGGCCGTCCAGGAGGAAGGCACGGAGGTGCTTCCCAAGTCGTTCTAGCCCAAACCACAACTCCCGGCTGCCGCTTCGCAGTCGGCGGCCATCGGCTAACAGGAAGAGCGCGGACTTGACGCCGCGCTCTTTCTTTTTTCGAACGACGGAGAACCGGCAGGGCCGTATCGGGCAGGGTCACGGCGCCCAACAACGGAATCACAAGCCTATTCGACGGTGACGCTCTTGGCGAGGTTGCGGGGTTTGTCCACATCGCACCCCCGCAGCAGGGCGCAGTAATAAGCAAAAAGCTGAAGGGGCACAACGGTCAGCAGCGGGGTGAGGATCTCGTGGTTGGAGGGCACCTCGATCACGTCGTCGGCCAGCGAGGCCAGACGGGTATTTCCGGCGGTGGTCACGGCAATGATCGGGCCCTCGCGGGCGTGAATCTCCTGGATGTTGGAGACCACCTTCTCGTAAGCGGCGTCGAGCGGGGCCAAGGCCATGGTGGGAAATGTGGGATGGATGAGGGCGATAGGACCGTGCTTCATCTCGCCGGCAGCGTAGCCTTCGGCGTGAATGTAAGCGATCTCCTTGAGCTTCAACGCGCCTTCGAGCGCGATGGGGTAGTGATACTTGCGGCCGATGTAGAGGAAGTGGCTGGCCTGACAGTACTTCTCGGCCAGACTGCGGATGCGCTCGGCTCCCCCCAGAATCTCGCGAATCTGATCCGGAACCCGCTCCAGCCCGCGCAGCACGGCATCGCCCTGTTCGAAAGAGAGGTCGCGGCTGCGGCCGACCAGCACCGCCATCAACGTAAGGATGGTGAGCTGCGAGGTGAACGACTTGGTGCTGGCCACCCCGATTTCCAGGCCGGCGTGGGAATAGACTCCGGCGTGGGTTTCGCGCGCGATGGTGCTGCCCACCACGTTGACCAGGCCGAGCACCAGGGCCCCCTTGCGCCGGGCCTCGCGCAAAGCGCCCAGCGTGTCGGCCGTCTCGCCGCTCTGGCTGATCGCGAGCACCACCGTGTTCTGCCGGATATTCAGCTTGCGGTAGCGGAACTCGGAGGCAAGCTCGGTCTCCACCGTGAAATCGGTGAGGGCCTCAAAGACGTAGCGCGCATAGAGTCCCGCGTAGTAGCTGGTGCCGCAGCTCACGATGATCAGGTGGCGGGCCTGCAGCAGGCGGTCGAAGACGGACTCCAAGCCCCCCAGCTTGGCCACCCCCTCCGCATGGTTGATCCGGCCCCGCAGCGCGTTCTCCACCGCCTCCGGCTGCTCAAAGATCTCTTTGAGCATGTAGTGGGGAAAGGCGCCGCGATCGGCTGATTCCAGCCCGGCCTCCAACTGGGTGGGACCGCGGTGAACCGCCTGGTTGCTGAGGGTCTTGATGCGGAACTGGCCGGGCTCGAGGCGGGCCACCTCGTTGTCTTCCAGGTAGACCACCTGATCGGTGTGGCGGGCCAGAGCAGAGACGTCCGAGGCGGCCAGGGACTCGCCGTCCCCGATGCCTAGAACAATGGGACTGCCGCGGCGCGCCACCACGATCTCCTGAGGCCGCTCTGCATGGACGACGGCAATCCCGAAGGTCCCTTGCACCTCGAGCAGCGCCTTCTGGACTGCGGCCTCGAGGTCGCCGGCGTAAATCGACTCGATCAGGTGAACCAGGACCTCGGTGTCGGTCTCGCTGCGGAAGGCATGGCCACCGGCCAGCAGCTTCTTCTTGATCGCCTGGTAGTTCTCGATGATGCCGTTGTGGACCAGGAAGAGTTTGCCGGCGCAGTCGGTATGGGGGTGGGCGTTAGCCTCGGTGGGTTTGCCGTGGGTAGCCCAGCGGGTGTGAGCGATGCCGGTGGAGCCGGGGGGAGCGTCGCGAGTAACGTGCTCGTCCAGGGCCGCCACCTTGCCAACCGCCCGGGCCAGATAAGGGGTATGCGAATCAAGAATCGCCACGCCGCTCGAATCGTAGCCGCGATACTCGAGCCGCTTGAGCCCGTCCATCAGAATTTCGCGGGCTGTCTGGCGGCCGGTATAGGCGACGATGCCACACATAAGCTCTTGGGGACCCCTTGATATCTTACAGGTAGCCCAGCTCGCCGCCCAGCTCCTTCAACAGGGCAGGACCGATCCAAAGCTCGGCCTGAGTGGGGTCATAACCCCGCTCCAGGGTGCGGCGCAGGTGCAGGGCCGCGATCTCGGCGAGCTGCTGATCCGTTAAGCGTTTACGTTCCCGCTCCCGCAGCTCAGTCAGCGCCGCGCACGAGATTGCCACGGTCACGCGCTGGCCGTTCACCCGGAACCAGCAATCGATGGTGTCGCTGTGGCGAGTGGCGATACCGGAGAGCAGGTGCACGAATCGGACCTGAGCCGGCGCCGGCAGGGTCTTAGCGCTCACCTCGAAAGGGGTGACGATGTAACTCATGATTAATTAACTCCAATATAAATTCACTCAAACACTCTTTTTAGCGCCAGCCATTATAGCAGGAAGCGAACGCCCTCCGAGTCGAGGAAGCGAGGTAACCGAGCGCTCATCAGGACCAGACCAACGCATTTTCAGGTCGAAAAAAATTTATAAAAAAGTGCTTGCATCGCCTCAGAAGCGTGGTATACATAATACCAAACCAACACTTATGACTACCTGGGGAAGTGGATAGCGCCTAGGGCAACCAAGTTATCCACTTCCTCCTTCCTGTTATTAAGTCTGGTAAGGGAGAGTCCAAGAGCGGTACCTTGGGGATTAACAGGCAAGGACCGCAACTCACCGTCCGGCTCAAAGCGCCGGGAGCCGCGCGACCTCGGTTAGGTGGAGTTTCACCGGATTTCCTTGGCCAAACTTGCGGGCAAGCCAATCTTCCATGTCCGCCCGCAAGGCATCGAGATCCACTTCAAAGCCGGCCTCGATCCATCCTTCACTGACGGGCAGGACGTCGTCAAAAGCCGATCTACCCGTGAAGCTTCGCATGGCAAAGCTGTCAAGCCACGTTAACGGACACGGCCGCCCCTCCCCGGGTGCGAGAATTTCGACTTGAATCTTGCGGGCGAACATCGGCAGCAGGCTTAACGTGTACGGCGCAGAAACGAGAACCATCGACGCTTGGTGGAAGCTGGGAGCGGTTGCGGGCCTGGGGGCAAGGGCCTGCCATGAATGACCGCCTCGGGGTTTCGTTTCATAATGCGATCCGCCTCACCTCGGCCCCGGGCAGCCGCCAGCTTCTCGTAGCAAGACGAGAGCAACGGCGGGCGATACTTGGTGTCATGCGCGTCGGAGGCAAAGAAATGCACCAGGTTGCGCTGCACCCACATTTCGGAAAGCTGAAGAGCGCGCCGGCCAAAGCCGCCCGTATAGGATTTGGCGGTGAGCTGGACCAGGCAGCCCCGCGTAGCCCAGTCGTACAGAATGTCAGGCTTGCGATGGAACACCTCGTTCCGCTCCGGGTGGGTCAAGATCGGAACCAGCCCGGCCATCTGCAGATCGTAAAAGACGCGGCTCATGTTCTCGGGCACAAAATGGTCGTCAAATTCGGCCAGTAGGTAGCGGGTATGATTAATGGTGAAGCTCCCGCGGTCCTTCGTGATCAAGTTGATGTTGTCGTAGGAAAGATGGAAATCGCAGCCGAGCAGCAGCTTCGGCTGGTCTCCCACGGCGCTCTGGAGCTCACGTACCTTCGCCTCGTTAATCGCGGGATCGAACCGGTACTCGTAGCTGCAATGAGGAGTCGCCACCACGTGGGTGGTCCCGTCTTCGGCCGCAATGCGCAGCATCTCGACGGCGTCTTCGAAGGTCTTCGCCCCGTCGTCGACGCCGGGCAACGGATGGCAATGGAGATCGATCATGACAAAGAAAGCCCGCTCCCTCACAATGTCGGTCGTTCTTCGGGTGGTCTCACCTACTTAAAGACAAACACTCTTGAGCCAAGCTCGTCAAGGCACAATCGGCTTTGAGCCATCTATTCCTTCCATTCCGGCTTTCACTCTGAAGTAGCCCCGAACCTCTAGCACGGCCATACAAGTTCACGTAGCGTCCAGGGTCGGAATACGAGATTGTGAATATTTCCCAGGCCGACTCCGAACAGGCGCTCGTCGCCCTCCAAAATAACATGCTTACAATCAATTAGTTGAGGTAATGGATAGACTTACATAGCGGCCGCCGGGCAATTGGAACGTGGCGTGCCATAGAGAAAGCGAGCCGCGCTGCGGTTCGTGGAAAACGAACCGCAGTGCGGCGCGATTTTAGACCCAACACCCGACGCTTGGGGGGAGGTTCTCCCCCCTCTTTTTTTGCCCATACCACAGTCCCTCGTTTGGCAGCTCTTACCCCTCGCTCTTCATTGGCGCCGCATGCGGGCTGGCGATTGCGGCCTGTCAGACGCCGCCGGCTGCTGCTGCGTCAGGCAGTGCAGCGTTCCCAGGCCCCACACAAGATCGACGGCGTGAATACCGACGATCAAGCGGTCGGTCATCAGATCACTCAAGACGCCCAGGGCGAGGCGATCGTTCGGGTCATTAAAAGTCGGGACCAGGACAGCAGCGTTCGCGACATAGAAGTTTGCGTAGCTCGCCGGGAGTCGCTGCCCGTCGAGATAGAGCGGCCGCGGCATAGGCAAGGCCACCACTTTTGGCCTTGAACCGTCCTCCAGACGCAGGTCCTGAACGCGCTCCCAGTTCTCCTCGAGAGGGCGATAGTTGGGGTCGTGCGGATCAACCTCGCGACACAAAACCATGGTTCGCGGATCGACGAAGCGGCAAAGATCGTCGACGTGGCCGTGCGTATCGTCTCCCACGATGCCCCTGCCAAGCCAGCAGACATTGGTGGCGCCGAGATAGTCCGCCAGGACGCGCTCGATGTCGCCCCGGCTGAGCCCAGGATTACGCGTCTGCACCTGTGGGTCGAGCAGACATTCCTCCGTGGTCAGAACGGTTCCGCAGCCGTTCACATCGATCGAGCCGCCTTCGATAACAAAGTCTCGCCGCCCCACCTTCACCGGTAGAAACTCGTACCGAAGCCGCCGGGCAAGTTCCCGGGCAACGGCAGCATCCAGGTTGCAGTCGGGGTACTTAGCCCAGCCGTTGAACCTGAAGCCGGCGATACACAGCTCGCATCCAGGCTCCCGGCGCAGAAAAAGGGGCCCGAAGTCGCGCGTCCACCCGCGGTTGGTGCGAATATGGAAGAATTTCACCTGCCGCGATTCGGCTCCGACCCGCTGCAATATGGCGCGCGCGCTCCGCTCGTGCTCGACCGAATTCACGAGGATACGCACTTCCTCAGCCTTGACGAGGTGCCGCACGATCTCGCCATAGACCCATGGTATGGGAGCGAATTTCCCGGGCCAGTCAGTCCTATTGTGCGGCCAGGCGACCCAGGTGGCTTCGTGCCTCTCCCACTCCGCAGGAAAACGAAAGTCCGAGCGCAGAGACGCATTCCGTCTTGGTCTAGGCGGTGGAGAAGGGACTGATCTGCTCACCGGGGCTGGTCATCCAGAAGGCGCTGGTCGAGGCCGGAATAGGCATCAATGCGACGGTCGCGGAGGAAAGGCCAATGGCGGCGGGTCTGCTCAATGCGCTGCGGATCAACCTCGGCGAGCAGGATTCCTTCGCTGTCCGCGGAAGCTTCGGCGACTACCACCCCAAAGGGATCCGCCAGAAAGGAGGAGCCCCAAAACTCAATCCCTGCCGCCTGACTCGAGGTGCCGTCTTGCGGTCCGGGCTTTTCCAACCCGACCCGGTTTACCACCGCCACGTACACCCCATTCGCAATGGCGTGACCACGCTGTACGGTTTGCCAGGCATCGCGTTGAGCGTGACCCCATTGCGCCTTCTCGTGCGGGTGCCAGCCGATCGCCGTGGGGTAGAAGAGCACGCCGGCTCCGCGCAAGGCGGTGAGCCGCGCGCCCTCAGGGTACCACTGGTCCCAGCAGATCAGCGCGCCGATCCGGCCCACCCGGGTGTCGAAGGCGCGAAAGCCAAGATCACCGGGAGTGAAGTAGAACTTTTCGTAATAGGCAGGATCATCGGGAATATGCATCTTTCGGTAGAGACCGCGCGCTTCGCCATCGGCGTCGAAGATCACCACACTGTTGTGATAAACACCCGGAGCGCGCCGCTCGAAAATGGGCGCTACCACCACCACCCCGAGGCGCTTCGCCACCGCCGCCAGGGCGTTGGTGCTAGGGCCGGGAATGGGCTCGGCGAGGTCAAAAAGGGCGGCGTCCTCGCGCTGACAGAAATACGGCGTTCGGAAGAGCTCGGGTAGGCAGACCACGCGCGCGCCCGAGCGCGCGGCCTCTTCTACGCGGCTGACGGCGGTCTGAAGATTGGCGTCCGGGTCGGTCGAGCACGCCATCTGCACCAGACCCACCGTAAATCTTCCGTCAGCCGACATCCGCGCCTCGCTCTCTATCCTTCATTCAGCTTGTCAACCTTGCTGGCTCCAATTTATCGCATCGCTGCCGACGCCGTCTATCCTAAGACGCAAGGCCATCTCGAACGATGAAGAGCGTCGATGGGGTGCCCCTTCCTTGACTTTCAAGCCGACCGCTGACTACAGTGCGATTAAAAGGAGGAATTAAGGCTTGCGGCGACTCACAGGGCGAAGGGAGGGATCTTGAGCTATTTCAAGCGCAAGGTCCTTGCGATCCAGGACGGTACCTACCTTCTCATCAATGCCGTGCGGGCGATCTTCACACCGCCCCGCTACACCGTCGACACGCTGGTCCAAATGGACGTCATCGGAGTGGGCTCCTTGCCGATTGTCCTGCCCACCGGCCTGTTTACGGGGATGGTCTTGGCGCTACAAACCTATCGGACTCTGACCCGTTTCGGATCCGCGACGATCCTGGGAGAGGCGGTGGCCCTTTCGGTGGTCCGGGAGCTCGGCCCCGTGCTGACGGCCCTGATGGTTGTCGGCCGGGTCAGCTCGGGGATCGCCTCCGAGATCGGCTCCATGCTGGTCAGCGAGCAGGTTGACGCTCTGCGCGCCATGGGCACCGACCCGCAGCGGAAGCTGGTGGCCCCACGGCTCTACGCCGCCCTGATGACGCTGCCCTTGCTCACCATCCTCTCGGATTTCATCGCCATGCTGGGCGGTTACATCATCGCCGTAACCATCGCGCATCTCACCACCAACGAATACTGGAGCCCGGCCTACCAGTCCTTGGACTACCACGACGTCACCCAGGGGCTGATCAAGCCGGTGTTCTTCGCCTTTGTGGTCGCCTTGGTGGGTTCTTACTTCGGCCTCAGCACCACGGGCGGAACCGAAGGCGTGGGGCGATCTACAACTCAGGCGGTGGTGGTGGCATCGGTAGTGATCCTGGTGTTGGATTTCTTCATCACACTCTTCCTGATCGGGATCGGATTTGCATGAAACGGCAGGCGGAAGACGCCAAACCGGAATCCTTCGGACCCCAGGCTCGAGCGGACGCGGCCAGCCTGCCCGGTTTGCCGGCGATTGAGCTGCGTCACGTTTCCCTCGCCTTCGACGAGAAGCGGGTGCTTCAGGACGTCTCACTCGAAATCGCCGCGGCTGAGACCCTCATCTTGCTGGGGGTGACCGGCTCGGGCAAGTCGGTCTTGCTGAAAGTGATCCTCGGCCTGCTCAAGCCCGATGCAGGCGAGGTTCTTATCGAGGGCGAAGATATCGTGCCCTTGCGCGAGTCGGAGCTGAACGCGTTCCGACGGCGCATGGGTATCGTATTCCAGGAGGGCGCGCTCTTCGACTCGCTCTCGGTGTACGAGAACGTTTCTTACCGGCTTTGGGAAGGGGGCCAACGCGACGAGGCCGAGATGGAGCGGCAAGTGCGCCAGGTACTCGGTTTCGTCGAGCTCGAGGAGGCGATCGATAAAATGCCGGCCGAACTTTCGGGCGGAATGAGACGCCGGGTAGCAATCGCACGGGCCGTCATCAGCCAGCCGCGCATCATGCTCTACGATTCGCCCACCGCCGGCCTCGATCCAGTTACCGCCCACACGATCGACAGCCTGATCGTCAAGCTGCGGGACGTGCAGCATGTCACCTCAGTGGTCGTGACTCATCGGGTTCCCGATGCGGTGATGGTCTCGAGCTTTGTCTTCTCACCGCAAAGGCAGGGGCTGATGCCCGCCAGCGCCAACTCACAACAGAATCCGGCCGAACGCACTCAGTTCCTGGTGCTCAAGGAGGGCAAGGTGTATTTCCGGGGCAACCGCCACGAGCTGGTCGCGGCCCGGGACCCTTATCTTCGGCGGTTTATCGAATGACGATCCCGCGGTCCAGGCTAGGCTAGGCTTTCGCGAGGAGCGGTCCCGACCGCTCGGGAAGGGGTATCGACAATGCCTCAACGCAAAGAAATCCGCTGGGCGCAGCTGCGGGTGGGCATCATGGCAACCGCCAGCCTGGTGGTCTTGGCCACAGCCATTGTGCTGATCAGCGGCCAGATCGGATTCATCACCAGCAAGTACAGACTGCATGCCTACTTCCCCACTGCCGAAGGGCTGCGGCCGGGTTCGGCCGTGGAACTGGCAGGCATTCCCGCCGGGAGCGTCAAATCGATTCGACTTTCGAGCTTCCAGGATCGTCAGCGATCGGTAGACATCGTGCTACAGATCAGGCGCAGGTATCAGGACGAAATCCGCGCCGACTCCGTTGCCAATCAGACCACGGCCGGCTTGCTCGGCGACGCCTACATCGATATCTCGCGCGGCAGCCCCGGCCAGCCGCCGATCCCGGACGGCGGCGTGATCAAGACCAGCCAGGAGGCCGACATCAAGCAGGTGGAAAAGAACGCCAACGACGTGGTGGTGAACCTGACCGTTCTGAGCCAGCGGCTAAACGACATCACCGAACAAATCACCCAAGGACATGGCTCCATCGGCAAGCTTCTGTACGACGAGACCTTTTACAACAAGATGAACCAGACGCTGGACACCGCCCAGTCGCTGATCACCGACATCCAAAAGGGGCAAGGCACCATCGGCAAGTTCATGGTCGATCCCACCGTCTATAACAAGACCGTCGACACCCTCAATCGCCTCAATCAACTGCTCGAGCAGGTCCAAAACGGCCAGGGAACGCTGGCGAAGCTCATCAACGATCCCTCGGTCTATAACCAGCTCAGAGACGTCGCCGCCAAGGCAAACACGCTGATGGATAGCATCAATCAGGGTCAAGGCACGCTCGGGAAACTGGTCACGGACAAGGAGCTCTACGATCGGACCAATTCGACCATTGGCCACATCGATACCATCACCGCGCGCATGGAGCAAGGAACGGGTACGCTGGGAAAGCTCTCTACAGATGAGACGCTTTACACCAACCTGAGCGCCAGCGCCGAGTCGCTTCGGGAATTCCTGACGGAGTTTCGCAAGAACCCCAAGAAGTACCTTACCGTACACATGCACTTGTTCTAGGCTAGCGCCGTGATAGGCTGACATCTCGTTCCAAGAGGCAGCAGCCCGCATGGATCACAGAACTCTAATAAATAGGCCGAGTTCTGGCCTCGCCAGAATGTCCCTCCGAAATGCCACGAGATGTCGGCGTCCAGTGTACTAGCCTAGCCTTCCTGGGCCGGGACGGGCGGCGCTCCTATTGCGGCGTCGTAACCCAGCTGATGCGTTGCACTGATGGCACGGTGGTATTCGACACCGAGGCGCCACTCAAGGTGGTGGAAGGAAACCAGGGCGGAGCAAAGCCGCTTCCCGGAGCAAAGCGGCGGTCGAAGTAGACATTCCGGGTGGTGGTGTTGATGTTCTGGATCGTGTTTTGAATGCGCCCGCCGACGATGTTGAGGGTGTTGATGGAGTTGCCGGTGTTGACCAGCCCGCCGCTGCCCCCGCCGGAGATGGTGGCCATGCTGGCATCGATCTCCAGGTTTCCGTTGCTCTGCTGGTTGTTCAGGTCGATGTCGCCGCTGGCCGTGAAAATTCCCAGCGCCTGGCCCTTGTTGGCGCCTGGAATCAGGGTATCGGCAGGATTGCCGTTGCAGCAGGCCGGACTCGTTCCCGACACTACCTGGTTCTGCGTAAGGGTCACGGGCTCGGTCTTGTAAAGAATGTCGCCGGTGATGGTGATGTCGTTCTTGGCGGTGATGGTGAGGGCGACCCCGTCCTGCACGGCGGCCACGCCCTGCCCCGGGCCACTCAGGCCTGAGCCCGTCCCACTGCTGTTTCCAATGTTGCCATCCACGTAGAGCATAGTGGCCGGTGTCGCCGGGCTGTTGTTCAAGTTCATGGGCACCCCGGCCAGGTTCAGCGTGGTAATGCCGGAGTGAACCGTGGTGGTGTTGGCGGTAACGTTGGTGGTAACGGTCGTGGTGGTGGCACCTTGCTTGATGGTGTAGATCTGAGTCGGATTTCCGGAACCGTCGGTTCCCGTGGACAACTGAACCGAGGAGGCGTCGCCTTCGACGTAGATTCCGCCCCCGGTGACCGTGTTAGTGCCAGCGATCGAGGTGTAGGGAAGATATACCCCGGAAGTGGTTCCACCGTTCGGATACGGCGTGCCGGAGATGTTCCTGAGAGCACCGTTCATCTGCCCATTCGTAGGGCCCGAGGAGCCCTCGCCGGTCCCTATGCCATCCAGCACCGCCCACTTTTGGCTAAAATCGTTGGGCGGTAGGGTCACCGCCGCCTGGCCCCATTGGTACCCGGCTTGGAAGGTCGGCTTGATCTGCTGGGAACCCGACGTGTAGCTTCCCCCGCCGGACTGATAGCAATTACCGAATTGCCAGCCGGCGTTCGTGCCCGCGCTGCCCACCGGATCCGTGAAAATATACGAACCCGTGGTGCCGAATGTCCAGGAGCCGTTGGTGAAAACGGGGCCGGTGATCGTGCCGGGAACCAGGTAGGAACCGCTGCAGACGCTCTGCTGGTCAATAAACATGCCCCAGGCGGCGAAGCTCTGGGACGCCGGCGCCCCTGTCACTACCACCGTGATGTTGCCGGTCTCCTGGACGTTGGTCAGTTGGGAGGCCAATGCTTTGCCGGCCGACGTCAAGGTGTAGTTGTAGACATATTGGTAGGCCGTCGCTCTGGTGTCGGCGGCGCAGGTCCCGGGGGGAGTGCTGCCGCTGGCCGTGACGGTGCAGGATGCCTGCGTGAAAGACACGCTGGTGATCTCAAAGTTGCCCCCCCAAGACGACGCCGCCTGACCCGTATTGACCGTGGTGTAGTTTCCGCCGTAGTTCGTCGTAATGTAGCTCTGCACCGTCGTGGCATTAGCCGCCGTCAGCGGAGGGGTTGTGAAGGCTGTGGGAACCTGCCCCACAATCTGGTTTACCAATTGCTGCCGCGCAATGGTAAGGCCTGAATCGGCGGCGTAGAACGCCCCGCGATAGTTGCGGTAGTACCCGTTGATCAGCATGTCGGAGCTGGTCGAGAACACCATGGCCAGGCCCAGGATGCTCATCAGACTGAGCAGCAACAAGGTAATGACCAGGGCGATCCCGCGCTCGCCGCTCCTCGGGATGCGCCCGCAGCTTCGGAGACGGGCCGCCTTCAAGCGCCGGCAGGCCTTTGGCAATCGGGTGATCATGGCGACACCTCAATCATTCATGCTCATGTTGCGGGGGTTCACCACCACTGCCGCCCCCTGGATCTGGTAAGGACCGCCATCGAACGAGTTGCGGAACGTGTAAGTCGGATTTGTATTCGGCGCAGTGCGGGCGATGAGTGATACCCGAACCGAGCGGATCAGGGCAAAATCGTTGGGATTCGGGAAGGCCGAGGGATCGTAGTAATAAGGGGCATAGGTGGAGTCGGTGCCCCCGCTGCCGTCGTTCCATACCGAGGCGCCCACCTTAAAGCCGATCACCTGGTCCATGACGACCGTGGTGCTGCCGTTCTGAGTCCGTGTCAGCTGGGGGTCGCCGGCATTGGTCGTACTCACCTGGTAGGTGATGGGAGCCAGCTTGATCACCCAGTCAGAGCCACAGAACTGGTTGGTGAGCTGATCGCTGAAGGCGGCGGTATCCGTCCAGACATCGTTCACCACGTTGTTCACCAGCGCCTGAGTGGCGATGCTCAGAGGATCGCTGGCATTGATGCCCGCGGCGTTGGTGGCGCCAAAAGTGAGCTGCACGGCGCTGCCTACCACCGAGGCATTCCCCGTCAAGATGACGGTAGTGATCTTGCGTCCGTTGCTGCTGACAAACAGAAGCTGGCTGCCGTTCGTGAACTGCGCGGCGGTATTGGCCAGCGTCAAGCCCGCGGCTGCCTGGGTGTAGGCCGTGCCGGCGGAGGTGTCCGAGCAATTCGCTCCCGTGTTTCCCCCGGTGCTGTCGGTCGCGTTGGCGGGAACGGCGCCACTGCTGGCCGCAATGATATTGAGGCTGTCGAAACAGGCCGCGCTGTAACTGGGAGGGTTCCCGGCGGTGTAGCAGGTGCCGGAGGGAGGCAGCGAGAAGGTGACTCCCACCGGCCAGCTGGGCACGTTCGCCCCCGCCAGCAGCCCGGATCCGGCATTGGCCACATCCATCTGAATCATGCTTAAAGCGTTCCGCAGCCCGATGTTCAGCCCCACCTGGCCCTGCTCCTGATTGGCAGAGGCCTGCTGCTGGTTGAAGAGGGTGAAGGCCGCTGCGCTCACGGCCGTGAAGATCGCCATGGCCACCAGCAACTCCAGCAGCGAAAATCCACCCGGGGCGGACGGCGTCCGCGCGGGTTCGGTTCCGATCGTTGCGCCCCGCTTCTCTCTTGTCTTCATGGCCGCACCACGCTCATCTGGAAGGTCACCGCCGGGCTGACGGACTGGTCGAGCAGGGTGACCAGCACCGTCACCCGGCGGACGCCGGACACGGCGGACCCGCCAATCGTCGGATTGCTTTCGATAACCCAGCGCCGGTGAAACGTGCTGGTGGACGGTGGGGTCGAGCTCGCGGCGGGAGTCGTAATAGTTCCATCGGGCGAGTGGTAGGTGGTCGTGTAGACGGTGTTGCCGGCACTGATGCTCGAGACGGTCTCCGAAAAGCAACCCGCCGTCGCCCCGGGGCAATCGCTGCCGCTGTTCAGGGCCAGGCTGACGTCATCGTAGTAGTTCACAACGCCCGAAGAACCGCTCGGGCACGTGGTCGTCTGCAGGACGTCCGAGCTCAGACTGCCCACCGTGGTGTTCCCGCTCGGCACGCAGAGCTGGGGGTTGTCGGCATCCCAGCGATTCAGGTCTTCCAGTTTCTCGGAGGCCAGCGTGGCCGCCAGGCTCATATACTTGGACTGCTGGCCCCCGGACATCATCTTGCTGCTCAGCAGGGCCGCCGAAAGCGTCCCAACGGTGAGAATGGTGATGGCGACGGTGACCTCGAGAAGCGAAAAGCCAGCCTCCGGGAAGACCTTATGGACTGACGCTGACATTACCCACCCCCGATATGGTGAACGTTTCCGTCTGGGTCCCGTTGGTCAGGCTGAACGTGGCCGGCACGGTGGACGGTGACGTGATGTTGGACATCGTCCCGTTGGGATTGAACTGCAGGGTGATGGAAGCGCTGATCGAGACATCCCTGCTGCTGGACCACGGGATGGCGCTCCCGACGTTGGTGAAACTCGAGGCGCAGGTGGGCGGCGAACCCGACAAGACCTGCTGGGAAACCTGGTAGTTAGTAGTGGTCTGGGTGAAAGCAACCTGATAGGGGCATCCGTACATGACCGCCTGGTACTTGGTACTCACAATCACCCCGGAAACCGCTGGTACAGCCGCCCTGAGGTGAAGAAACCTGGTGGTGCCTTTCACCAGCGGCATCGATACACCCACGATGACGGCGGCCACCGCAACGCCGACCACGACTTCGAGCAGCGTCATCCCGCGCTCCGGCCAGGCGGTACCGGATCCCCAGGGCCTCTGTCCGGTGCGAAGTCCAGCGATGAGCCATCCCGTCTTAGGTCGTAAGATCACGGCCGAAATCCTCCCGGATTTGCCTCGTCGATACACATCAGGCTGGTTTTCCCTTTCATCAAGGAACGTCGTCCAATGGGCAGGGGAACTTTAGTGGAAAGTGCTGCCTGAACCGGTACTTTAGGCCTAGTGCAGCAGCTGAGACCTGTCCTCGGGCAACTAATCGCCACCTGATTATACCATTTTACCAATTACTCTAGTTGAATATCACGGCGACCTGACCACGACAGCGCACGCCTTCAGCTGGTCCAAGTCGAGTCAGTTCCACGCTGAGACTGCCGTCGCGCCTTGATCTTCTAAGGACTAGCGTCGAGACCACCTCCGGGAGATTCGTCGCTCGCCGGTGCTCATCCGCCACTCGCCGAAAAGGCCGAGACAGGACTCAGCACGATCCGTAATCTGGCCTCGTGAACGGCGAAGACCTACGAACGGGAGAGCACGTGATGAGAATGGGGCGAATTGCCGGGCAGTGGGTGCTGGCAGCGGCTTTGCTCGCCGGCCTGGAACTTGGGTATGCTCACTTGCGTCAGTTGGACCTTTGGCCGCTGGAGCTGATTGCCTCCTCGCTATGGCAGCTGTTGGGGCAGCGGCTGACGGCAGCAGGCGACGGCGGCCATCTGTGGATGATTCCCGTGGGGGTGCTGATCGCCGGTCTCTCGGTGGAGGCCGTCGCGGTGTGGCGGGAGCGGCGGCAATCGTGGCGGGAGAACGGCGGGGATAACGACCATGAATGAGCAAGAGAACCGAGACCCGGAGCGTCGTGACCCGCTTATGCGGCTGATAATCGGACGGCCCGTTGACGGAGAACACACCAGCCTGCTGGTGGGACTGGTCATCGTCGCACTGGGCGTGATCCTGCTGCTCGACCAGGAAGGCCTGGTGCGAGCCTGGGACTTGTGGCGATTCTGGCCCATGGTCCTCATCGTGGTAGGGCTGATGCGGATGTTCCGCGCCACCGGCGCGATCGACCGGCTCTGGGGATTCGTCGAGGTCCTTTTCGGCGTGGTCTTTCAGTTAGGGGCGCTCGGCTACCGTTACTTCCGGTTCGCACATACCTGGCCTCTTCTGGTGATCGGACTGGGCCTGTGGGTTCTGTACAAGGCCTTGCAGCCTTCCGAGGTCGAGTCCAAGCTGGATTTCAACCGCGTGGACGTGTTCGGCGGCGGAAAGGTCCGGGTGACGTCCAAGAAGTTCCAGCAGGGCAAATGGCTCGCCGTCTTCGGAGGGTCGCAGGTGGATTTCACCGAGGCGGACATTGAAGGCGACCAGGCCACCCTTGAGATGGTGGCGGTCTTCGGCGGGGGCGAGATGGTGCTTCCTCCGAACTGGGAAGTGCAGGTGCGCACGGCATCCTTGTTCGGCGGCCACAACGACGAAACCCGGCGTCCGCTCCAGGAAACCGGCGTCCCGCGAAAGAAACTCGTGATCAAAGGCGTCCTGATCTTTGGAGGCTTCAACCTGAAGAACTGATCGCGCCGCATGCATCCCATCCTCTTCAACTTTCGCCGGCTGGTCATCTACCTGCTCGCCTGGACACCGCTCGCCGTCCTGGCCGCGGACCAACTCCACACCGGCGGGCTTGGCTGGATCCAGGCTGCCATCCTGGTGGGACCGCTCTGCCTCCTCTACGCCTTCGTCTGCCTCTCCTCGTGGTACGTCTGCCGTTTCACTCCGCTTCGCCTGCGCGGCGTGGAATCGGTGCTGACTACGCACTTCGCCGCCGGCGTGGTGGCCTCCACGCTCTGGATCGTCATCGCCCGAGTGGTGGCGACAGTGCTCTCGAATCTGACGCCCTGGGCCGGATCGCGTGAACTGCTGACCCGAGCCACCGGAGACCTGTTCGGACTGGGCGTCTTATGCTACCTCCTGACGGTAGCCATGCACTACGTGCTGCTCGCGCAGGAGGCCTCGCGCCAGGCCGAGGAGCGCGAGCATCAGGCGCAGATCCTGGCCCGCGAGGCGGAGCTCCGGGCCCTCAAGGCCCAGGTGAATCCGCACTTTCTCTATAACAGCCTGCACTCGATCAGCGCCCTCACCTCTTTGGACCCCGCCAAGGCGCGCGAGATGTGTATCCTGCTGGGAGACTTTCTGCGCCGGACGCTGGGCCTGGGCGAGAAGCGGACCATCCCGCTGGCCGAGGAGATCGCCATGGTCGACGGCTACCTGCGCGTCGAAAAGGTCCGCTTCGGCTCGCGCCTCGAGATGGAGGAGCAGCTCGATCCCGAAGCTTCGCAGGCGGCGGTGCCGCCGCTGCTGCTGCAGCCGGTGGTGGAGAACGCCGTGGTCCACGGCATTTCGAACCTGCCCGAAGGCGGCTGGATCCGCCTCGTGACCCGCAAGCGGGAGCACGATGTCGAGGTCGTGGTGGAGAACAAGTTCGACCCCGAGACGCCTGCGGCGCGGCGCAACGGCGTGGGCCTCGCCAACGTGCGGCGGCGGCTCGAGGCCTGCTTCCAGCAGCGCGCCCGGATCGAAGCAGGCAGCGACGGCGACCGCTTCCGGGTCAGCATCGTTTTACCCCTTGACGAGCGTGCAACCCCTGAAAAGAGCTCCGGCAACCGGGCGGGAGGGGCATGATGGCGGGCAAGAGCTACCGGGCAGTGATCGTGGACGACGAAGAGCTGGCGCGCAGCATCCTGCGCGAGTTGCTGCGGGCCCATGAGGAGGTGGAGGTGGTGGCCGAGTGCGCCAACGGCTTCGAGGCGGTGAAGGCCGTGGCCGAGACCAAGCCCGACCTGCTCTTCCTCGACGTGCAGATGCCCAAGCTCGACGGGTTCGAGGTGCTGGAACTCACCGGCCCGGGTCCGGCGGTGATCTTTGTGACCGCCTACGATCAGTACGCACTCCGCGCCTTCGAGGCTCACGCCGTCGATTACCTCCTCAAGCCTTTCGGCGCCGACCGCTTAAAGGTCGCGCTGGAGCGCGCCACCGAGCGCCTGGGCGGGAAGCTGCCGCCCCCCGCCGAACTGGCCGCCGCCGCCCGGCCGCCGGCGCACTACCTGGAGCGCATCGTGGTCAAGGACGGGTCGCGGGTACACATCATTCCCGTCGGCAAGCTCGACTACGCCGAGGCCCAGGACGACTACGTGGCCCTGGCCGTCGAGGGCAAGAAACTCCTCAAGCAGCAGACCATCTCGAGCCTCGAAAAAGCGCTCGACCCGGAGAGATTCCTGCGCATTCATCGCTCTTACATTCTCAACCTCGACCGTCTCGGCAAGATTGAGCCCTACAGCAAGGACACCCACGTGGTGGTCCTGACTTCCGGCCTCCAGCTTCCGGTGAGCCGCGCCGGATATACCCGCCTGCGCCAACTGCTCGAAAGCTGAGACTCCCTCCTGAGCTCAACAAGCATAATTATCAACAAGATGACGGGATATTAGCCTTAAGTTGAGGTAGCGCAGACCGCGTCTTCCGGTCTGCGGCTCTTGTTGAAGCAAAGCCGCGGACCCACAGGCAGGGCCCGCGCTGCACTTGCTGGGCCCGCGCCGGGTGGCGACGAAGAATCTCGGTATTCCCTTCACTGATAAATGCCGAGATGCTTCGCTCCGCTCAGCATGACAGGCTTCAAACTTGCGGTACCAATTTAGGTTAGTGAGGTAGCGCAGACCGCGTCTTCCGGTCTGCGGCTTTTGTTGGGGGAAAGCCGCGGACCCACAGGCGGGGTCCGGCCGACGCGTAGCGGGCCAGCCCCGAACCGCCTAATCGCAAAATCCCTTGACAAGCGCGACTGAAGATGCAGAATACATATTAGCAGCCAGGTACTAGGAGAGGAGGCCTCCTTAGCCGGTGCTAAACGAGCAGGGAGGGCCTCCATGCCTATACGCCGTTCATCCGTTCTCACCCCCGAATCTCTAGCCGCACAAGCACGCAGGACTCCCCGGCCCAGTTCAAGGCGCAGGCTGGGGCGTTGGAGCGAGATAGCGCCGGCCACACACTGGCCTGGGACTCCTGTGGTTGCGGAGCGCGAAAGGCGCGGACCCAACCCGTCAGCGCCGCGCCACACCAGCCGCCTTGAAAAATACCCCCCCCTTAAATCCAAAAACAAACCTGAGAAGTTGTTTAGAATCAACAAAACACTCGAAAAACAAACCTAGAACAAACCTAAACAAACCCGAGCTTTTATGCGGCCTGGATGAATAAGTGCTTTAGAATCAGCGAGACGTTCTTGGGATCGAGAAAACAAACCTAAACAGACCCGAGAACAAACCCGAGATGCGGCCCAGCGCGACAACCCCTTGAGAATCAATGAGCTAGATGTCAGCGAGACGGATCGCCATCCTCGGACCGACAGGTGGCTCAAGCAGCCCGGACGGCTGCCTGAAGACGAGGCCTCCGCCCGGGCAAAAGAGTGGATCGGGAACAGAGCCACAAGAACGAGAAGCCTACGAAGGTAGGCTACGCCGGCGATGCTCATCAGAGGGGGCTGTCGCGGAGCAAAGCTCTGCGACTCAGGTCCAGTCAAACCCGCCGATGCCCATCGATGCCGATTTACCACCGCCTCTTTCAGGAGTCCTCATTTGCATTTGCTCGCCGCGGAGCCGGACCATCGCCGCCAAGGTCAAGCCCAGCCTAAGACAAACATGGTATGCTATGGCATCCCAAGGCCGGACAGATATCTTGGTTCATCCCCCGAGGACATAACCTGTGCGCGTTACCGCCCCCGTTTCGCAGTTTGACACGGATGAAGACCGTTCACTGATGGTGAGTAGTCTCCCCGACCCCGCCATTATCGTCAGACCAGACGGGGCGATTGCGATTCTGAACTGGCAGGCGGAGAAGCTGCTTGGGTATCGGTCTGACGAACTGGAGGGAAAGCCACTCGAGGTTATTCTTCCTGAGCGGTTCCGTGAATCCCATCGACACGCGCAGAGGGAATACTTTGATAGCCCCGCGACTCGCCCCATGGGCTCGGGCCTGGAGTTCTACGTACTGCGTAAGGACGGGACTGAGGTGCCAGTGGACATTTCGCTAGGGCCTTTGACACTGGGAACGGAGGTCTGTGCGCTCGCCCTCGTCAGGGACTTGTCCGAGCACCGGACGCTGCAGGAAACATTACGGCAACAATTGCGATTCAAAGCCCTCATTGCCGACCTGTCCGCTACATTCATCAATCTCCCCAGCAGTGAGGTGGATGCCCAAATCGAGCAAGCCTTGAAGCGCATGGTGGAGTTCCTGGAAATTGACCATCTTGCGCTTTATCAGTTTTCGGACGACGGGCAGACTTTCGGACCCACCCACTCGTATGGCGTCGCCGGACCCCCTCCCCCTTCCGACGTGGCCAGAAGGTTTCCCTGGTACGCCTCAAAGCTGCGTGCCGGAGAGACCATTGCTCTTGCCCGGTTGCCGGACGACCTGCCGGAGGAGGCTGTCGCGGAACGGCAGTTCTGCCTCGATACGGGCCTGAAATCGCACCTGGCGATCCCGCTTAGCGTGGCTGGTCTCAACCAGTGTGCGCTGGCGCCCGCCACGTTTCGGGCTGACCGGTCGTGGCCCGTAGAGACCGTCCAAGGGCTCCGCTTACTGGGCGAAGTCTTTGCCAATGCCCTGGCTCGAAAGCGAGCGGACGAGAAGTTCCAGGCGGCCTTCTCAGAAATCCAGCAGCTAAAGGAGCGGCTTCAGGCTGAGGTCACTTACCTGCAGGAAGAGGGTCAACTTGCGTGCGGCTCTGAGGCGATCGTCGGCCAGAGTGACGAGCTGAAGCGTGTGCTTTTCAGGGTGGCACAGGTGGCTCCAGGCGATACGACGGTTCTGATCCTGGGGGAGACCGGCACCGGTAAGGGGCTGGTTGCCGCCGCCATTCACAGTTTGAGTCCCCGCAAAGACAATCCGATGATTACCGTCAATTGCGCTTCCTTGCCGCCTAATCTGATCGAGAGCGAGTTGTTTGGGCGTGAAAAGGGCGCCTTTACCGGGGCCGAGGCAAGGCAGCTGGGCCGGTTCGAGATCGCGGATCGTTCCACGATCTTCCTGGACGAGATCGGAGATCTGTCCCTCGACTTGCAAGCAAAACTGCTTCGAGTGGTTCAGGACGGCGAGTTCGAGAGGTTGGGAAGCTCGAGGACCCTCAAGGTCGATGTACGGATTCTCGCTGCCACGAATCGTAACCTGGGGGAAGAAGTTCGCACCGGCCGGTTTCGCGGCGACCTTTACTACCGGCTGAATGTCTTCCCCATCACTTTGCCCCCCCTCCGGGCAAGAAGCGAAGATATTCCTCTGCTCGCGGGTTCCTTTGTTGAAAGGCTAAACAAGAAGTTGGGAAAACATGTCACCACCGTTCCACCTGGCGTCATGCAGCTCCTGCAAGCGTATCCGTGGCCGGGGAACGTGAGGGAACTGGAGAACGTCATTGAGCGGGCGATGATTGTCTCACCGGGTCCTATGCTGCGTCTTGCGGAGGAGCTTGGGGTTCCGAGCAGCGAAGACAAGCCTACATCTGCTCCTTCTGCGGCGACGAACTCCTCTGCTCTAAAAAGTCTCGCTGAGGTTGAGCGGGAGCATATCCTGCAAGTGCTCGTGGACGCCAAGTGGCGAGTGGAGGGGACGAGAGGGGCGGCGGCAGTGCTCGGGCTGAACCCTAGTACCCTACGCGCTCGCATGCGTAAGCTGGGAATCAGTCGCCTTAGTTAGCGCTTGACGGAAAGCGCGACAAGTGACGGAATCCGCCAAATACCGCGGCCCGTCTTCCGCCGTTTGAGAGAGACTGTACGTCTAACTCTCGTCCGTGACAGCCCCAAGCCTTTTACTTTCAGCGCATTTCTGCCCTCAGAGCAGTCCATACCCATTTGGCACGTGTATTGCCCAGCGCCTGCCGTAACTTTCAGGCCAGGAAACTGGCTCGCGACAAGACAGGGGCGCGAATGATCATCGCCACGGTGAGGATGAGCACGTGCGGAGAAAAACGTCTCGAGCTCGTTCAAACGCTTCTCGCCTGGGTGAAGGTAGTTCGAAGCCAGGAGGGCTGCATCGCGCATCGCCTCTGCCAGGATCTTGAGGACGACGCCGTCCTCTGGCTGGTTGGAGAATGGGAAACACAAGCCGACCTCGACAGTTACTTGCGTTCTGAGAGCTACGCGGTGCTGCAGGGCACCAGGAGTCTGTTGCTCCACCCGTACGAAATCAGGCTGCACGCGGTTTCGTTCACAGCAGGAAAAGAAGCGGTAAGTGCCGCGCGGCACCCGGCGAAGTTGAGTCCGAGACGGTGAACTTCGCTGTCGCGGGCACAGCTACTGGGTTTGTTCCCTGAAGAACGTCGCAACGTTCAGGCAGAAGTCAAAAATGAGGAGAGAAGACATGAGTGGAACTCGCAGATTCTCAATAGCGGCAATGTTGATTCTCGTGGTCGGGGGACTGGCTGCCGCTCAAGACGTTCGGTACAACTTCGACAAGGATGCCGACTTCTCGAAATTCAAGACCTACAAGTGGGTCGAGATTAAGGGCTCCGATCAGGTTAACGATCTCATACAGAAGCAGATCAAAGCTGCGCTTGAGGCGGAATTGTCCACTAAAGGACTGACCGCAACCGATTCGGACGATGCCGACTTGTACATTGGTTATCAGACGGCGATCGGGACAGAAAAACAATACAACAGCTACTCGACCGGCTGGGGCTATGGTCCCGGTTGGGGCGGAGGTTGGTATAGGGGTGGCGGTATGAGCAGCACCACCACCACCGGCTCGACCAGCACGATCTACGTGGGCCAGCTCGCGGTTGATATGTATCAGGTTCCAAAGCACGACCTCGTTTGGCGCGGCGTTGCAAGTAAGACGATCAATCCGAAAGCAAAGCCCGACAAGCAGGAGAAAGCTCTGAAGAAAGCCGTCGCGAAACTCCTGAAGAATTACCCTCCACAGAAGAAGTCGTAATTCAGGACTTCCGGCACCGGGCGTCAGCGCACAGGAATCTGTTTGGCAGGCTGCTGCGCCCGGTGCCAAGAAAGTGCCGCATTACCAGGCGCACCGATGCCTACCGCAAAGGGGGGGATTCGATGTTTAGCAAGTGTTCCGCACTGGTCCTTCTGGTTTTTGTCCTCGAAGGGGGCTCTTCACGCGCCAACGCTCAGCAAAAGGGCCAGTACCTCCCTGGCCAGTTCGGGCTGAATGCCGGCATCCTGCCAGATCCGGGGCTGACGTACGCCAACATCACGATCAACTACTCCTCTACCACTCTAAATGGTCCCAACGGAGAATCGGTACCGGTGACGGGAACCTACGATATCTGGGCGGTGGAAAACATGTTCCTCTATGTTCCCAACATCAAGGTCCTGGGCGGCCATATGATGTTCGGAATCATCGCGCCGACCTTTGCCAACGGTTCGGTGACTGTGCCACAATTTGGCAGCGCGGGCGGCTATGGGATCGCCGATATCCTGGTTCAGCCCGTCACCCTCGGTTGGAAACTGAAGCGTGCCGACGTGTGGGTGGCTGATGGTTTCGTTGCTCCGACGGGACGTTACACCCCGGGAGCAGACAACAACATCGGATCGGGCTACTGGGGCAATCAAGTGATGAGTGGCAGCACGGTCTACCTGACCAAGAATAGGGGAACCAGCGCCAATCTCTTCACGGACTGGGAGATTCACGGGCAAAAAGAAGGCTCGAACGTAACGCCGGGACAAACCTTTACGATGGAGTGGGGCCTGGGCCAGGTGCTTCCTTTGGATAAGCAATTCCGGAAGCTTTTGCAGCTTGGATTAATCGGCTATGACCAGTGGGAGGTCACAAAGGACAGCGGCACGCTTTCAAACGGCATGCCGGCGAGCCTCAATCCCGCTTATTCAGCCCATGCGATCGGTTTTCAGACCAGCTTCATTCTGCCTCGCAAAGGTCTGAACTTCTATTTCAAGTTCGAGCCTGAATACAGCGCCACATCGCGTGTACAGGGACGAACACTCGCTCTGGGTGGCAGCTACACCTTCCGCATTCCGAAGCTGGAGCCGTAACTGGCATTCGGTGCCAGCACCGACGAGGAGCGTCGACCATGAAAAACGTAGTCCTAAGGCTAATCGCCTTTATCACGATCGGCGTACCAGCTGTCTCTGCTCTCGCGACCGCTGCTGGTGCAGCCGACAGGAAACCCAATATTGTTTACATCCTGGCTGACGACCTTGGCTGGAAAGATGTTGGATTCCACGGCTCCGACATCAAGACGTCGAACCTGGACGCGCTGGCTGCTAACGGCATGCGCCTGGAGCAGTTCTACGCCCAGCCGATGCGCACACCGACCCGGGCTGCGCTGATGACAGGGCGATACCCGTTCCGGTACGGCCTGCAAACCGCCGTCATTGCCTCCGCGCACACTTACGGGCTCCCGACCGACGAGTGGTTGCTGCCCCAAGCCCTCAAGGAAGCCGGCTACGAGACGGCTATCATTGGCAAGTGGCACCTGGGCCACGCCGACCCCAAGTATTGGCAGCGGCAAAGGGGATTCGATTATCAGTACGGCCCGCTGATTGGAGAGATCGATTACTTCACCCACGAGCAGCACGGCGTCACGGACTGGTACCGCAACAACAAACCGCTTCAGGAACAGGGTTACTCCACCACCTTGATCGGCGACGACGCCGTCCGGCTCATCAAGGAGCACGACCCGGCCGTACCGCTTTTTCTCTACCTGACCTTTAATGCCCCGCATGCGCCTTACCAGGCCACGCAGGAATATCTCGACCAATACCAGAGCATCGCCGATCCCAGCCGCCGGGCTTACGCGGGCAGCATCACCGCCATGGATTACCAGATCGGCCGCGTCCTCGCCGCGCTCGAGCAAAAGAAGATGCGCGACAATACCCTGATTATCTTTCACAGCGATAACGGCGGCACCCGTAATGCCATGTTCGCGGGCGAAGGCGACATGGCCAAGGTTGTGATCCCCTGCGACAATGGCCCGTATCGCGAGGGAAAGGGAACGCTCTACGAAGGCGGGACGCGGGTGGTTGCATTTGCCAACTGGCCCGGCCGCATCAAAGCCGGCACCGTCTTGGATGAGACGATTCACGTGGTCGATATGTACCCGACGCTCGCCGGCCTGGCCGGCGCGCAACTGGGCAAGAACAAGCCGCTCGACGGTCTGGACGTTTGGCCGACCCTTAGCGAAGGTAAACCGTCTCCGCGCAGCGAAGTTGTCTACAACATCGAGCCTTTTCGTGCCGCCATCCGCCAGGGTGACTGGAAACTCGTGTGGCGTACGCTGCTGCCGGCGTCCGCCGAGCTCTACAACCTCGCCCAGGACCCGTCCGAGAAGAACAACGTCGCGGCCCAGAATCCAGAGAAGGTTGCCGAGCTCGAGAGGCGCGCGAACGAACTCGCGGCTACGATGGCCAAGCCGCTGTTCCTGGAAACGGAATTCCAGGCCATGCGCAAACGGCTTGCTCTGCCGCCGGCACTCCCGGGTGACGAGTTCGAGTTTGATCAGGAGCAATGAGCGCGCGATCCGATCTCACCTTTAATGTCGGACAGAGGGACTTGGCATTCCATGGCTCTGAAATAGAGGCGCCGGATTCCGGCGGCGCCAGGGCCTCGAACCGAGGAACGTCCGTGGCCAAAGGGAGTCCCACGGGTCTGCTCTTAGGGCTTTGCCTCACCTGCGCTATCGGCCCCGCCCAGGACCTTGCTCCGCGAGCCTATATGATCACGCCTGTCCACGCCAATGCCGTCACCCTGACCTTCTCCTACTTCACCGGGAGTATTGAATTCAGTCAGGCATTCCCGATCACGGACGCTTCGGGTAACCCAAAGCTCGAAATTTTCAGCCTCTACCATTCGTTGAATTTTTTCGGCCGCTCGTCCAACATTGTTGCCTTCGTGCCTTACGGGTTTGGGAATTTTCAAGGCAATGTGAACGGGACTCAGGGCAGGATCTACCGCTCCGGCCTTCTCGATGCCGTCTTTCGGTTTTCCGTTAACTTGAAGGGCGGCCCAGCCATGTCCCCACAGGAATTCCGCTCCTGGCGGCAGAAAACTCTGCTCGGCGCCAGCCTCACGGTGGTGGCGCCGACGGGCCAATACGACCCTACCCGGCTCATCAACCAGAGTTCCAACCGCTGGGCCTTCAAGCCAGAACTCGGCGTCTCCCGGCGTTGGGGAGACTGGGTGCTCGATGCTTATGGCGGTGTGTGGTTCTTCACCACCAATCCGGAGTTCTTTTCGCACAACCAGTTCAACCCAGGCACCGTAACTCAGTCGCAGCAGCCGGTTGGCGCCTTCGAAGGGCACTTGAGCTACGATGTGAAACATAACCCTCGCTTCTGGGTCTCGCTGGATGGGAATTTTTGGTTCGGCGGCCGTACAAGTTTGAATGGCGTCGAAAACCCGCTCACCTATGAGAGAAACTCCCGGATCGGCGCCACGGTCGCCGTGCCTGTCACCAACCACCAATCGTTGAAGTTCAGCTACAGCGATGGCGCGTACATCCGGTATGGCGGAAATTACCAGAATGTGTCGGCGGCGTGGCAGTATTCTTGGGTGGGCAGACCCAGGTAGCGCGTCTTGACGCTTTCAGGTGGAGGGAGGCATCTTGACGGCCCCGCGCGGCCTTTTTGAAGCGCTGGCTTCCCCGCCCGCGACTGGCCGGCGCTGCCGTCTGGCAAATAAATCATTCCCCCCGTACCCTCCAAGCTGTCGAACATGCTGGCACACCGGGTGGCGACGCATCGCTTCTTATGTCGTCGCCCATCGCCTTTATCGCAGACCCCGAGGGTCTGCGCCATCCGCCGAAGCAAGTGACACACTGGCATGCTGTCATTCTGAGGAGCCGAAGGCAACGAAGAATCTCGGTATTTCCTTCACTGATAAATGCCGAGATGCTTCGCGGAGTTTACCCTGAGCTCCTTCGCTGCTCTCGGAGCTTGTCCTGAGCAAGGCGAAGGAACCGTTCGCCAAGGAAGAGCGAACGGGCTCAGCATGACGGGCTTCAAACTTGCGGTACCAATTTAGGCTAGTGAGGTAGCGCAGACCGCGTCTTCCGGTCTGCGGCTTTTGTTGAAGCAAAGCCGCGGACCCACAGGCGGGGTCCGGCCCACGCGTGGTGGGCCAACCCGAACCCCCTCAGCCGCAAAATCCCTTGACAAGCACGCTCGAGGGTGTAGGATACGTATTAGCAGCGCGGTACCAGGAGAGGAGGCCTCCTTAGTTGCCGCGTACCAGACGAGCAAGGAGGGCCTCCATGCCTATACGCCGTTCGCCCGTTGTCACCCCTGAATCTCTAGCCGCCCAAGCACACACGCCCCGGCCAGGTTCAAGCCAACCCGTCAGCGACGCGCCACAACAGCGCCCTGGGGGGGACCCCCCTCAAAATCCAAAAGCAAACCTGAGAAGTTGTTTAGAATCAACAAAACGCTCGAAAAACAAACCTAGAACAAACCTAAACAAACCCGAGCTCTTATGCAGCCGGGCTGAACAAGTGCTTTAGACTCAGCGAGCCGTTCTTCGGATCGAGGAAACAAACCTAAGCAGACCCGAGAACAGACCCGAGATGCGGCCAGCGAGACAACCCTTTGAGAATCAATGAGACAGAGGTCAAGGAGGCGGATCGCCATCCCCGGAAAGACACGTGGCTCAAGCAGCCTGGACGGCTGCCTGAAGCCCAAACAGGTGCTCAGCCAGCTTCAAACAGCGGAACAGAGCCAGAAGAACGGGAAGCCTACGAAGATAGGCTACGCCGGCGGATGCTCATCAGAGGGGGCCGCGCAGAGCAGAGCACTCCAAGGCAAAAAGCAAAGGCCGCGCGCCTAGGAAACGTCACCACGGGCCAGGGCCCACGGTCCTCCCCACAAGGCGATAGCAATGAAGAGGCTGGACCACTCGTTGGGATTGCGCGGCGCCCCGGGGATTCCGTAGAGTCCAAGCACTCGGGGAAGATGAAGGGTGACCACCCAGATCCCGAACATCAGGCCGATGCCAGCCGCGCCCCAGCACTCGAGCAGGTTGAGACCGATGCTGACTCCGGCCGCGATGAAGGCGACGCCGAAAAACGCCACCCAGAAGACGCGCCACGGAATCCAGGCCGGGATCAAGGTGGCGATGAAGCCGAGAGCGAGAAAGTGGTCAATGCCGAAGACGATCAAAGACAGCCCCAATAGAATGCGGCTGCCGCGAGCCAGCCAAGCGGGCGTGGCGCGCCCCGGCAGCAGCCAGGCCAGGCTGGCGAGGGCGAGAGGCTCAAACACGGTGGTGCGCAGCGAAATGCTGCCGAGGTTGGCGGCGTTCTTGGGCGCGTCGAGCACGAGCGCGCACAGAAAGAGGAGGCTGCCGAGCACCATCGACGACCGACGACGCGCTCGCGCCGCGAGAAGGCCCAGGCCGCAGACGATCCAGATGACGCCGAATCCGAAGGCCAGCCAAGGGATCGCGGGCAGCCAGGGAAGAGCCGGGATCACGTCGTACTGAGGGCCGAGGGGGTGGCCGACAACTTGCGCGTACACCAGGGTCTCGACGCCCAAGGCGATGATGGCGAGCGCGAACAAGGGACGGCCGACGATGAGCAGCGCGTCCGCCGTCGTTTCGAGCTGCGTTCTTTCGTTCAAGAGTGCTCCGGACATCTCCGCAGCCTCAAGAGCATAGCGCGGCCGGCCCGCGCCGGTCTAGATCACAAAGGGCCTGTCCTGAGAAATGCGGCGACGAAGAGCGCGCCCAGCAGCAGATCGGCGCCACCAAATCCCAAATCCGAGGCGTGCAATCGGCCTTGCAGGTAAAGCACGATCAGCGAGGCTCCGTAGCCGAACTTTTCCAGAATGGACGGAATCATCATGGGCCGGAAACGGACGGGATCGCGGGCGATCAGCAGGAACGCAATCTGCCATGCCAGCCCCACGCTCACGAAGCCGTAATAGAAGCCAGGATGGGTGATGAGCGGCGGGTCCTGGCGTCCGATCACGTTGAACATGAAATAGAGCGGGGTGAGGACCAGGATTCCCCAGACGCCCGCAATCCAGAAGACCAGCTTGGCAAATCTCATGGAGCCTCGTCTCCCCCTGGTTCCCGGAAGAGGATGTTCGTCCCAAAACCGCAGGCAACGCTGCAGGGCTCTCAGTCAGCCGCGGCTAGGCCGCCCACGATCTTCTGTACCGCCCGGCGCAGCGCCTCAACGCCCGCCTCTACTTGAATCCTGCGGCCGCCCTCGAGGTCGCCGGCGTGGCGGATCACATAGTCGGTGTCTTTGAGTTGATGACCGGTGAGCACGGCCACCACGTCCGCCCCCGGCTCAATCTGTCCGGCCGCGCGCAGCTTTCGAACGCCTGCCAGGGTGGCCACCGAAGCGGGCTCGGCGCCGATTCCATCCTCGGCCAGGGCGCGCTTGGCGGCGAAGATCTCCTCGTCGGTGACGGCCTCGCAGAACCCGTGGGTCTCCCTCAGTACCAGCCGCGCCTTCCGCCAGTTGGCCGGATCCCCAATCCGGATCGCTGTGGCCTCCGTCTCCGGCTGAGCGACCGGCTCCAAAGCCGTCCCACCTGCCACCATGGCCCGATAGAAGGCGTTGGCGCCGGCGGCCTGCACCACCACCATGCAGGGCACTTTCTCAATGAAGCCGAGCCGGCGCAGCTCGCGCAAGCCCTTGCCAATGGCAGCGGTGTTGCCCAGATTGCCGCCCGGCACGGCGATGTAGTCCGGCGGCTTCCAGTCGCGCTGCTCGAGCAGCTCCGCCACCAGGGTCTTCTGCCCTTCGATCCGAAAAGGGTTCACCGAATTCACGAGGTAGAGGCCGAGCTCGGAACTGACCTGCCGCAGCAAAGCGAAAGCCTGATCAAAGCTCTCTCCCAACTCAATCACGAAGGCGCCGAAATCGAGGGCCTGGGCCAGCTTGGCGGAGGAGATCCGGCCGGCCGGCACAAAGACCAACGGTTTGAGCCCGGCGCGGGCGGCGTAGGCCGCCATGGATGACGAGGTGTTTCCGGTGGAGGCGCAGGCCACCACGCGAACTCCCAGCGACAGCGCGCGGGTGATGGCAGCCGTCATGCCAAGGTCTTTGAAGGACCCGGTGGGATTGTTGCCCTGGTGTTTGACGCTCAGCCTGACGCCGCCAACCCAGCGGCCGGCGCGAGGCGCTTCGAGGAGAGGCGTACGGCCCTCGGCCAGCGAAACGACGCTGGCGTCCGGCTCGGTAAAGGCGATCAGCTCGCGAAAGCGCCAGACGCCGCTTTGGTCGAGCGGGTGATCGCTCTGGCGGCGTTCGCGCCACAGCCGGCGCGTGGCTTCGGCATCGAGGCGGGGGAAGTCGTACTGCACCTCCAGCAAGCCGCCGCAGCGTTCGCATCGATAGGCCGTTTGGCCGTCATGCTGCCTCTGCTGGCATCCGTCTTCGACGCATTGGAGGAACCAGGACATGGGTAGTGGCGTGTGACCAGTGACGAGTGACAAGCATTGTCCGTCGCCGTCAATTTCCTCTCTCACCCTCCGAATAGCCCCCGGCGCAGGGCCGCCGTCCTGGATAACAGCTCGGACAAGCCACCCCCGCCGGTGCTATCGTTCCGCTTGTCACCCGCCCCTGGTCAGTCGCTCCTACCTTCACAATTCAAACTCCTCGTGAATCGCGGTCACGGCCTCCTTCACCTGAGCCGCATGAACCGCCAGCGAGATGCTGAGCTCCGAGGATCCCTGGGCGATCGCGATGATGTTGATGTTGCGCCGTCCGAGAGCGCCGAAGGCCCGGCCGGAGATGCCCGGGGTGCCTTTCATGTTTTCGCCCACCAGAACCACGATCGCCACTTGCGGGACAACCTCGGGCAGCGCGATGTAATCGTGCAGGATCTCCAGCTCAAAGGCCTTTTCCAGCGCGCCTCGCACCGGCAGCAGGTCGGCGTCGTGGACGGCGAAGCAGAGAACGTTGTCGGCCGACGATTGAGTCACCATCAGGGTAGGAATGTCTTCCCGGCTCAAGGAGGCGAACACCCGGGCGGCAAGCTCCGAGAAGCCCAGGCGATCGCGGCCGGTCACGGTGATCAGGTCCGCCTTGCTGACAGTCGTCAGGGCTTTAACGCCCGGGCGTCCGTTGGCCGGCGCCGAGGCGATCCGGGTGCCCGGACAGGAGGGGTTAAAGGTGTTCTTGATCCAAACCGGAATTTGTCGCTTGACGACGGGCTGGATCGTCTTGGGATGGAGGACCTTGGCCCCGAAGAAAGAAAGTTCGGCCGCCTCGCGATAGGAGATCTCGGGCACGATGTGGGCCGACGGCACCAGACGCGGGTCGGCCGTCATAACCCCGTCGACGTCGGTCCAGATCCAGATCTCGTCGGCCCCGAGCGCCGCGCCGACCAGGGTGGCGCTGTAGTCCGACCCGCCCCGGCCGAGCGTCGTGCAGACGCCCTCGCGGGTAGCGCCGCGAAAGCCGGTGACCACCGGGATCACCCCGCGCCGACGCAGATGAGCCAGGCGATCGCGGGCCTTGGCGGCGGTCTCGTCCAGGTAAGGTGAGGCGTTGCCGAAGTGGTCGTCGGTCACGATCAACTCCGTGGCATCTACGTCCTCGGCGGCCCGGCCTTGCGACCTGAGGGCGGCAGCGACCAGCAGGGCCGACATCTTCTCTCCCAGGCTCGAAAGCGCGTCCATCGCCCGGGGAGTGATTTCGCGGACCAGAGAGAAGCCGGAGCAGAGGTTCTCGAAGGTCCCGATCTCCTCCGCCAAGCGGGGCAGGACGACGGCCTGCTCGCCCGCGTAAAGGAGTCGATCCGCCACCTCGCGATGCCGCCGCGCCAGCTCCTGACGAGCCCCTTTCCAGTCCTCGCGGTCGCCCCGGCTGGCCTGGGTCGCAGCGCGGATCAGCATGTCGGTGACGCCGCCCATGGCCGACACCACCACCACGACCTCGGCGTGGGAGGCCTCGTCGGCCACGAGCGCGGCGACGCGCCCGATGCAATCGGGATCGCCGACCGAGGTCCCGCCGAACTTCATCACCCGAAGTGGTCGACCGCTACGCATTGACGATTAGCGATGGGTAAGGCACGAACTTCCCCGGGCGGCAGGTCCGATGAGTCGACACTGAGTGGCTGAACGCACTCTCTCGTATGAACTAAGATACCGCTGATCAATCACCGGTGTTTTCTCAACTCTGAGGTTCCGCCTGCGGTTCGGTCGCCGTCTCCAGCTGAGCCCCCGGATCCCGCTTGGGCACGCTCGCAGACGCCCGCACGGCCTCGATGAAGACCTTGGCCGGAAGCGAAAGATAGCGGTCGCGCCGGTAGACCAGCCCCAGGTCACGCGTGAGCCTGATTCCCTCGATCGGTATGACCTTTAGCACCCCGGCGGCCACCTCAGGCTGGGCATAGGACCGGCTCAAAAACGTGACGCCCAATCCGGCCCCCACGAACTTCTTGATGGTCTCGACACTAGCCAGTTCCATGGAAATCTGCAGCTCGTTGCGCTTCTCGCGCAGGAGCCGGTCGAGCACCACGCGGGTGCGTCCCGTCTTGGGCAGGATGAGCGGGTATTGCACCACCTCTTCCAGCGTCACGCTCCGGTGCTTGGCGAGAGGGTGCTTGGCCGGCACCACCAGTTGCATTTCGTCATGGTGGACCGGGATAACCTCAAGGTTCGGGGCCGTCTGCGGCAGGGTCACCACCCCAACCTCCACGGCGCCCTCCTGGACTTTCTGGACAATCTTGTGGCTGAAGTTGCGATAGATGCTGATCTGCACCAGCGGGTAGAGCTGCTTGAAGCGGGCGAAGGTCTTGGGCAGGACGTAGAGGCAGGTCGCCTCGTTGGCGCCCAGCTGAAGCTTGCCCCGGGCCGTCTGATTCAGCTCGGCGATGGCCTGCAGGGCGTCGCGATGGAGATCGATGATCTTCTGGGCGTAGCGTTGCAGGATTTCTCCGGCCGGGGTGAGCTGCACCCGCTTGCCGCTGCGATTGAAAAGGCGCTCGCCGCATTCCTGCTCCAGCAGCCGCACCTGGGCGCTGATCGCCGGCTGAGTGCGATAGATCTTCTCCGCGGCGCGCGAAAAACTCTGCAGACGAGCCACTTCCAGAAAGCTTACCAGCTGATCGTAGTCCATAATTTTCTCGCGGGCGGGCCGTCCCTCATTTTAGCAGATGCTCGAGGCCCGTCCCGACCTCCTTCCCGATGCCGCCCGCGCATTGGGCGGCCCGTCAGTTGCGATCCACGTCACGAGCTTCGAACAGGACTTGCGTATCGAGCCCAGCCGCGCGCGCGGCCAGGCTTCCTGGAAAACGGCCGATCCGAAAGTTGAAAGCCGTCGCCTGCTCGTTAAAATGCGCCTGTTCCGAGGCGATTCGCTCCTCCAGCCCCAGGATGGACTTCTTGACCTGCCGGTAGCCGGCATCGAGCGCCAGCGCTGAATCACGGTCGGCAGTGTCGAACAGGCTGTGCAGGGCTTGCTGGAGTTCGCGCGAAGCGCGCGCTTTCTCCGCAGGCCTCGCCGCCGTCTGCTCCGCCGTCCGGGCGGCCGCAACACCGTCGAGCAGCCCGGAGCCATCGCGCAGGTAGCTCCGGCAGGTGCCGATCAACCTTGGCAATTCGTCGCGGCGCTGCTTGAGAAGTTGATCGAGACTCAACCAGGCGCGACCCAGGTCGTTTCGTTGCCGCACCAGGCTATTGCGAAGGCCGATGGCCGACAGAATCAGGGCCGCAGCCAAGACAACACCCAGCGCGACGATCAATGCGACTAGACCCAAGCTGATCTCCAACCATCGTTTCGAATCCCGCGGTGCGGACTTGCAGTCAGATCTTATCCATTGTAGCGGCTTCCACGCCGCCTTGTCGCCCCCAGGGAAGGATTTCGAACTCCTGCGGCGTCAGGTGCTTCAAGACTTGACGGTGTCCGGGCGGGCTCCTAGAATTGAAAGTTAGAAGCCGCGCTCCGATCTTGAACCCCGCGAGGTGCTAATGCTGGACGGCCCCATTCCCGAAGGCCTTACTTTCGACGATGTCTTGCTGCGCCCGGCGCGCTCCTCGGTCCTGCCGAACGAAGTCAAAACCGGGACTCGCCTCACCCGCAACATTGCCCTGAATATCCCGGTGGTGAGCGCCGCCATGGACACCGTGACCGAGTCGCGGCTTGCCATCGCGCTCGCCCAGCAGGGCGGCCTCGGCGTCGTGCACCGCACCATGCCGATCGATCGCCAGGCCGCCGAAATCGACAAGGTGAAGCGCTCCGAAAGCGGCATGATCGTGGACCCGGTCACGGTGCGGCCGGAAAGCCTGATCGCCGAGGCCCAGGAGATCATGCGCCGTTACAAGATCTCAGGCGTGCCGGTGACCTCCAGCGACGGCAAGCTGGTCGGCATCCTCACCAACCGCGATCTGCGCTTTGTGCCCAGCTCCAACCTGGCGGTCTCCGAGGTCATGACCAAGAACAACCTGATCACCGTGCCGGTGGGGACAACCCTGGAAGAGGCGGAACGCATCCTGCACCAGCACCGGGTGGAGAAGCTGCTGATCGTCGATGAGGCCTTCAACCTGAAGGGCTTGATCACGGTGAAGGATATCCAGAAGAAGATCAATTACCCGAACGCCGCCAAAGACGAACACGGGCGGCTGCGGGTGGGCGCCGCCGTGGGCGTGGGCGGCGACTATTTCGAGCGCGCCCAGGAGCTGGTGAAGGCGCAGGTGGACGTGCTGGTGGTGGACACGGCTCACGGCCACTCGCAGCGGGTGATGGACGCCGTCCGCCGCCTGCGGCGGGAGTTTCCCGAGGTAGATCTGGTGGCCGGCAACGTAGCCACCTTTGAAGGCGCGAGCGACCTGGCCCAGCTCGGCCTGGACGCCATCAAGGTGGGCATCGGACCGGGCTCCATCTGCACCACGCGGGTGGTGACCGGAGCCGGCGTACCGCAGATCACGGCGATCGCCGAATGCAGCCGGGCGGCGCGCAGCGCTGGAATCCCGGTGATCGCCGACGGGGGCGTGAAATTCTCGGGCGACATCACCAAGGCCATCGCCGCCGGGGCCAGCACGGTGATGATCGGCAGCCTCTTCGCCGGCACCGAGGAGAGCCCAGGTGAGACCATTCTCTACCAGGGCCGCAGCTTCAAGAGCTATCGCGGCATGGGCTCGATCGGCGCCATGGCGGCGGGCTCCGACCGCTACACGCAGGAGCGTGAGGTCTCCAAGATGGTGGCGGAGGGCGTCGAGGGCCGTGTGCCCTATAAAGGGCCACTCGCCGACATGGTGCTCCAGCTGGTGGGCGGGCTGCGATCGGGCATGGGGTATTGCGGCTGCGCCACCATTGAGGAACTGCAGGGCCAGGCGCGCTTCGTGCGCATCAGCAGCGCCGGTCTGCGGGAGAGCCACGTCCACGACGTGATCATTACGAAGGAAGCGCCCAACTACCGGCTTGAATAATCCTGGAGATCCGAACAGCCCCTCCGCGATCACCGCGAGCGCGCTCCCGGCAGACGCTGCGCGCCCGGGGTGCCTCCGCGCCGGCAGGAAGCTGCGCTGGGTCATGACGGCTGTCTGGGCCGGCTTTATCTTCTACCTCTCCACCTCTGGCTTCGGTCCGTCTTTCACTCTCTGGCTTCTCACCCAGATCCTGACCGTGCTCCACGTCACCGTTTCGCCGGCCACCTTTGAGCTCCTCCACTTCTGCCTGCGCAAGGCAGCCCACATGACGGAGTACTGCATCTTCAGCCTGTTGATCTATGCCAGCTTTCTCGGCACCAAGGACTTTGAGTGGCGCCCTCGGCTGGCTCTGCGCAGCGTGGTGATCGCCGGTCTCTACTCGCTCACCGACGAATACCACCAGTCCTTCGTCGCCAGCCGGACGCCCTCGCTGGTGGACTGCGGCATCGACACCACCGGGGCGATGGTAGGCATGCTGATGGTCTGGGTATGGGACAGGACAGTGCGGGCGGTGCAAAGGAGCCGAGGGGGCAGGCGCGACTCCCCGCCCGCCTAGGCTAGGTCTTACTTCTTGTCTTTCCCTTCCTCGGAGCCGTCCTCACCGGGAGGGGCTTTGGCCTGGGCGGATTCGGCCTCCTCGCTGGCCTTGCGCTTGCGCTCCGCGCGGCGGGCGCGTTCCTCGGCCCGCTTCTGCAGCACTTCGGTGCCGACCAGCTCGAGCACGGCCGTGTCGGCGCCGTCGCCCTGGCGCCATCCGGTGTGAACGATGCGGGTGTAGCCTCCCGCCCGAGTTAAATAGCGCTTCGCGATATCGTCGAAGAGCTTGGGAACCGCGGCCGAGGCCAGCAGGTAGCCGGCGGCCAAGCGGCGGGCGTGGAGATCGCCCCGTTTGCCGAGGGTGATCATGCGCTCGGCGATGTCGCGGGCCGCCTTGGCCTTGGCCACCGTGGTCTCGATACGCTCTTCCAGGATTAACGAAGTCACCAGGTTCCGCAGCAAGGCGCGCCGGTGTTCGGTCTTGCGGCTGAGCTTTCGGCCATAATTGCGATGACGCATGGTTAGTTTCCTGTCTCCAGCTCCGTCTCCACGCTGGCCGGCGGCGGCAGCGGAGCGCTAGCCGGCTCCTCGACCGGCAGGATGGGCGCGCCGCGCTCGTCGAACTTCATGCCCAGGCTGAGACCCATCGAGCCCAGAATCTCCTTGATTTCGTTGAGCGACTTCCGGCCGAAATTCTTGGTCTTGAGCATCTCGGATTCGCTCTTCTGCACGAGCTCGCGGATGGTGGTGATATTGGCGTTCTTCAGACAGTTGTAAGAACGCACCGACAGCTCCAGCTCCTCCACCGAGCGGTCGAGGTTCTCGTTGGGAGTGATGGGCAAGCGCGGCGCCGGAGCAGCGGCGGTGGCCGTCTCCTCGGTCTCGGGCTCTTCATCGAAGTTGATGAAGATGGCCATGTGATCCTTGACCAGCTTGGCGGCCAGCCCTACCGCGTCGGGGGGGGAGACGGCGCCGTTGGTCCACACTTCCAAGGTAAGCTTGTCGTAGTCGGTCATCTGGCCCAGCCGGGCGGCTTCGACCGTGTAGTTGACCTTGCGGATGGGAGAGTGCACCGAGTCGACCGGGATGTAACCGATCGGCAGGTCCTCGTCGTAGTTCTTCTCGGCGGAGACGTAGCCCCGGCCCATCTTCACGCGCATCTCGATCTCCAGGCGCCCGCCCTCGCTGACGGTGGCCAGGTAGACATCCTTGTCGAGGACCTCCACGTCCGGATCTTCCTGGATCGTCCGCGAGGTCACCTGGCCGGGCTGGTCGACCTTCAAGTACAGGGTCTTCACTCCTTCCACGTTCATTTTCAACGGAACCTGCTTGAGGTTGAGAATGATGTCGGTGGCGTCCTCGACGACTCCGGGGATGAGCGAGAATTCGTGCAGCACGCCCTCGATGCGCACCGCCGTGAAGGCGGCGCCTTCAATGGAAGAAAGCAGGACGCGGCGCAGCGCGTTTCCAATGGTCGTTCCGAAGCCTCGCTCAAAAGGCTGCGCCTGAAATTTTCCGTACTTGTCGGTCAGCGTGTCCAGATCGCTGACGAGCCGCTTGGGCTTTTGAAATCCCTTCCAGAGCATGATACCTCCTCACCTTTTCCTTCGGAGTCCTGAGCCCGAACCGCGCCAGGCCGCCCGAGATGGTCTCGAGTTCGGCCCGCTACTTCGAGTACAACTCCACAATCATCTGTTCCTGAATCGGGAAGTTGACGTCTTCGCGCTTGGGCAGCGAAAGCATGCGGCCCCGCAGGGTTCCGCGATCGAACTCCAGCCAGGCGGGAACCGACCGGTTGCCCGCCAGATCGAGCGCCCGCTCCAAGACCGCCAGCGAGCGGCTCCCTTCCTTGACGGCAAAGTCCTGGCCGGGCGCCAACTGGAAAGATGGCACCGTGACCTTGCGTCCTCCCACCAGAATGTGGCCGTGACGCACCAACTGCCGGGCACCGGCGCGGGAGGTCGCCAGCCCGACGCGGTAAACCACGTTGTCGAGCCGCCGCTCCAGCATCTGGAGCAGGGCCTCGCCCGTGACGCCCTTGCGGGCGGCGGCGCGCTCGAAATAGCCGCGGAACTGGTCCTCCAGAATGCCGTACAGCCGGCGCACCTTCTGCTTTTCGCGGAGCTGGAGGCCGTAGCCCACAATCTTAGGCCGTCGAGCCTTGCCGTGCTGGCCTGGGGGAAAGTTGCGCTTCTCGATGGCGCACTTGTCAGTCAGGCACCGCTGGCCTTTGAGAAAGAGCTTGGTGCCCTCGCGCCGGCAGAGCCGGCAAACCGCATCACAGTATCTCGCCAAAACTAGCCTCCTGCCCGCTCCCAACTTAAATCGATCCTCAGCCGGCCGCCTGGGGCCAACGATCCGCTGAGAGGACCTGTCCTGAAGAGCCCAGGCGTAATCAGTCCAATCTAAACGCGCCGACGCTTCGGCGGACGGCAGCCGTTGTGCGGTATGGGCGTCACGTCGCGAATCAGACGCACGTCCAGCCCGGCGGTGGCCAAGGCCCGCACCGCCGACTCGCGTCCGGCGCCAGGGCCCTTGACGCGAACCTCGACGGTGCGCATCCCGTGGTCACGTGCGCCGCTGGCCGCCCGCAGCGCCGCCTGCTGGGCGGCAAAGGGGGTACCCTTGCGCGAACCCTTGAAGCCGAGCGAGCCGGCGCTCGACCAGCAAACCATCCGCCCATCCTGGTCCGTGATACTCACCAGGGTGTTATTGAAGGTCGCCTGGATGTGCACCACCCCGTGCGGAACGATACGCTTCTCCTTCTTCTTGAACGTCTTCTTCTTCCCGGTCTTGGGAGCCGCCGCCTTCGCCATATCGTCTCACCCTCGCCTCTACCTTCCTGCGTTTCCGCGCCGCCGCCCGCGTTCGGGGGCCGCGATCATAAGCCCGCGCCCTTCACCGAGGCCGTGGAGCCATTAGCCTTAAGTCTTGGCGGTGGCCTTCTTCTTGTTGGCAATCGTACCCTTGCGCGGGCCCTTGCGGGTACGCGCATTGGTGTGGGTACGCTGGCCTCTCACTGGAAGGCTGCGCCGGTGGCGCAAGCCCCGGTACGAGCCGATTTCAATCAGCCGCCGGATGCCCAGCGCCACTTCCTTGCGAAGGTCACCCTCTACTCCGCCGTCTTCTTCGATCACCTGGCGAAGACGAGTGACCTCATCCTCGGTCAAGTCGTTGACTTTCTTGTTCGGGTCGACCCCTGCGCGCGCCAAAATCGAGAGCGAACGCGCCCGGCCGATCCCGTAGATGTAGGTTAGACCAATTTCCGAACGCTTGTTCCGGGGCAAATCAACTCCTGCTATCCGTGCCATAGTGCCTCCAACCCCGGGCAGCCCAGCAACGCACCAGCCAGGCACCCCAGGGACCTTCTTAACCCTGACGCTGCTTATGCTTCGGGTTCTCGCAGATCACGCGCACAACGCCCGCGCGCCGGATGATCTTGCACTTGCTGCAAATCCTTCGAACCGATGAACGCACCTTCATACCCTAGCCTGCTCCTCTAAGCTATTATCTTCGAATAACTTGCCCGAAGGCTGCGGCCTCCAGGCCGACTGCCGTCGCTTGAGCTTCGCGCCTGCCAACTACGACGAAACGACGCGCTCACTGGACCTCATTTTGACCATTTGGGGGGCGGCTTGACCTCTCTTTCGACCGCCACTTTTGATCCGTTCCTTTGTTTTCAACAAGCTGTCGGGTTCGTTTCTTCAAAACAGCAGTCGAAATCAAAATGCAAAACAAGAAACCCCGACGGCACCCCGTCGAGCATGTCCCGCGTCGGGCTGCTCAACCCCTGTGCCAGCAGTGACCCCGCCAGGTGCTGACCAGTAAATCCCGCCTGCCAGACTAGCGGCTAGGCGCCAGAAACCCTGCTTATTTGATGCGGTAAGTGATCCGCCCGCGCGTCAGGTCGTAAGGCGACAGCTCCACCTGCACCCTGTCCCCAGGCAGAATGCGGATGAAGTTCTTGCGCATTTTGCCCGAGATATGTGCAAGCACTTGATGCTTGTTCTCCAGTTCGACGCGAAACATGGCGTTGGGCAGCGGTTCGATGACCGTCGCCATGACTTCAATCGCTTCTTCCTTTGCCATATCCCTCCCGAGGATACGCCCATCCCCGCGCCCAAGCCAGCCATCGCCGCCTGCTCTTGTCAGGGCGGCTTAGCGGTTCAGTCTTTCACAGCAGACGTGGCCATCCAGGCCCTCAACACCATCAGCGAATCTGGGCCTGCCTCTTCTTATGATAACCGATCCTGATCACATTCGCGTCAGGACATCAGCGCCGTTGGAGGTGATCGCGACCATATGCTCAAAGTGGGCCGAGTATCCTCCGTCGGCCGTGACCGCCGTCCAGTGGTCTTTGAGCACGCGAACCGCCGGCCCGCCGGTGTTGAGCATGGGCTCGATGGCGATCACCATCCCTTCCTTGAGGAGTGGTCCGCGGCCCGGCTGTCCATAGTTGGGGACCTGCGGTTCCTCGTGCAGGGCTCGGCCGACGCCGTGACCCACAAACTCGCGCACCACCGAGTAGCCACTCCCCTCCGCATGCGCCTGAACCGCCGCCGAAATATCGCCCACCCGCTTTCCGGCCTTGGCCTGCAGGATCCCCAACTCCAGGCACTCCTGCGTGACGTGCAAAAGGCGCCCCAAGGGCTCGGAGATCTCGCCCACCGGCACGGTCAGGGCCGAATCGCCGTAGTAGCCGTCGAGAATGACCCCAAGATCCAGGCTGACGATGTCGCCCGCCTGCAGGCGGCGGCGTCCGGAAGGGATCCCGTGAATGATCTCGTCGTTTACCGAGGCGCAAAGGCAGCAAGGATAGCCCCGGTAACCCTTGAAAGCGGCCTTGACGTCCAGCTCGCGCATGCGCCTCTCGACAAACGTCTCCAAATCGAGCGTCGTAATCCCGGGCCGCACCTGCTGCCGCGTCTCTTCTAGTAACTGCCGGACGATGTGTCCGCTGCGGCGCAGTTTTTCAATCTCCGTTTTGGAGCGGCACACGATCATGCTGCCGTCACCAACTGGATTACGTCCTGAGCGACCTCGTCGGGCGCTCGGTCGCCATTGACTTCGAACAGGAGGCCGCGTTCCCCGTAATAGTCGATCAGCGGCTGGGTCAGCGCGCTGTACGACTGCAATCGCTGGCGAATCGCTTCCTCTTGATCGTCGGCGCGCCGGACCAAGCTCGCGTCGTCCACGTCGCAGACTTCGTCCCGCTGGGGCGGGTCGAAGTACATGTTATAAACTCGCCCGCAAACCGGACAAGTTCGGCGTCCCCCCAGCCGCTTCAGCAGGATTTCACACTGGACTTGAATGAAAACGACCAGCGGCTTGCCCCGCTCCTGCTCCTGAAGCAGGGCTTCCAGAAACTCCGCCTGCCCCACCGTGCGCGGAAAGCCGTCCAGAATAAAACCGCGCGCGCAGTCGGGCCGGGCGATCCGCTGGGCGGCGATGCCGGACACAACCTCGTCGGAGACCAGCTCGCCGCGGTTCATCCGGGTTTGTGCTTGAAGGCCGAGCGGCGTCCGCTTTCGGGCCGATTCCCTCAACATTTCGCCGGTCGAAATGTGGGGAATCCCAAACTCCGTCGCGACAATATGCGCCTGGGTGCCTTTGCCTGCCCCCGGCGGGCCGAAAAAGATCAGGGCCTGTGCCTTCAAACGTCTTGCTGACATCCGGTCACGACGCGCGTCGTCCGCGCACTCGGCCTTTCTTCAGGAAGCCCTCGTAATGCCGCATGATGAGCTGGGCCTCCACCTGCTGAACGGTGTCCATGGCGACACCCACCACGATCAAGAGCGAGGTCCCGCCAAAATAGAAATGCACATCCAAACCGTGCAAGAGCCAAACCGGTAGATGGGCATCAAACCAGGCGCCCCCCAGCCAGACCGGCAGGTGATTCAGGCGAAGGCCGGCCAGCATGATTTCCGGAATCAGGGCCACGATCGCCAGGTAGACGCCGCCCACCCAAGTGATCTTGGTGAGGACATCGTCCAGGTAGTCGGCGGTTCGCTTGCCCGGCCGAATGCCGGGGATGAACCCCCCCTGCTTGCGGACGTTGTCGGCCACCTCGTCGGGGTTGTAAATGATCGAGAGGTAGAAGTGCGCGAAAAAGATGATCAACAAAACGTAGGAAAGGGTGTAGAGGGGCTCGCCATAGGCAAAGAGGGCGAGAAAAGCGCTCACAAACTTGGCGATGGCGCCCGTTTTCCAAAACAGATTGATGGTCTGCGGGAAGGTCAGCAGGGACACCGCGAAGATGATCGGCATGACGCCGCCGCTGTTGACCTTGAGCGGTAGGTGGGTGGAAACGCCGGACACGACCCGCCGGCCCACAATGCGCTTGGCGTATTGGATCGGGATGCGCCGCTCGCCGCGCTCGACTAGCACGATGAAGGCGACGATGGCCAGCATGAAGGCGAGCAGGACGATCAGCGCCAGCGGGCTCCAGATGTGTGTGGTGAAGACGTTCGTCGAGAGCTCCGCAATGGCGCGGGGCAAGCCGACCACGATGCCGGCAAAGATCAGCAACGACATGCCGTTGCCGATGCCGCGGGCCGTGATCTGTTCGCCAAGCCACATGATAAACACCGCGCCCGCCGTAAGGGTCAGCACCGTGCTGACGACGAACAGCGGACCGGGGCTGGTCACAAGCGGCACCCCGGCGGTGGTCTGGTGCTCGAGGGCGACCGCGATTCCAAAGGCCTGAAAGGCCGCCAAGCCGACCGTCAACCAGCGAGTGTACTCAGTGATCTTCCGCCGCCCGAGGTCGCCCTCCTTTTGCAGTTTCTCCAGCGTGGGCGAGACCACCGTGAGCAGCTGCAGGATGATCGACGCGGTGATATAGGGCATGATCCCGAGCGCAAAGATCGTCAAGCGCCGCAGGCTGCCGCCCGAGAACATGGAGAGCAATCCAAAAAGGCTGCCGCCGAGCTGATTGAAAAACTGGGCAAAAACGTCCGCGTTGATGCCGGGCGTCGGAATGAAGGCGCCCAAACGGTACACAGCGAGCATCAAGAGCGTAAAGGAGATGCGCTTTCGTAAGTCGGGGATCTCCGTGATGCTCTTGAGGGACTCGATCATGCGGGAATCACCTCAGCCGTGCCGCCGGCCTCTTGAATCTTGGCCAGCGCCGACTTCGAGAAGACCTGCGCTGAGATATGGAGAGGCGCCTGTAGCTGCCCCTCGCCCAGAATCTTCAGGCCATCGAACAGGCGCTTAACAAGCCCCCGGTTCACCAAGACCTCAGGAGTCACGTTGTCGCCCGCCGAGAAGCCCTTGAGGTCACCGAGGTTCACGATGGCGTAGCGCTTCTTGAAGATATTGGTGAAACCGCGCTTGGGAAGGCGCCGGTGGAGCGGCATCTGGCCGCCCTCGAAACCCGAGCGGATACGCGAGCCGGTACGCGACCGCTGGCCCTTTTCGCCGCGCGTTGAAGTCTTGCCGTGCCCCGCACCCATACCCGTACCGATTCGCTTGCGTCGGTGCCGCGAGCCGCGCGCTGGACGTAGTGATCCAATGTGAGTAGCCATAAGCTAATTCCGCTTCTCGCCGGGACTAACTGCCTTGGTCTTCCGATTCGTCGGCTTGCGCCCCAGCCTCAGTCGCCTTGACACCTCGCCGACTCTCCGGCGCAACATGGGTCGTGTCCTCACCGCCAGCGGCTCTCGCCACGGGAGCCTGCTGCGCCCTTTTCTCTGGAGTGGCTTCAGGGAGCGCGCCGGGCAAAACGACGTATTCCGGAATCGAAGCCGTTGCAGCTTGAGCCTCGGCGCCAACGATCTCCACCAGATGGGCGACCTTGGCGATCAGCCCCCGAACCACCGGGTTATCCGGGCGCTCTACCACCTGATGAAGCCGACGCAGGCCCAGGCCGCGGATGATCTCCTTCTGCTTGCGGTTGAAAGCGATGCCGCTCCGGATCCACCGGATCTTCAGCGTCCCTGGGTTCGCCTTCGTCATCCTCTAGAGCTCCTCAACAGCCTTACCACGAGTTGACGCCACCTCTTCAGCGTTGCGCAGTTTGCGTAGCGCGTCCATGGTCGCTTTGACCACGTTGTGGGGGTTCGTGGTGCCGAGCGATTTGGTGAGCACGTTCTGGATGCCCACGGCTTGCACGACCGCCCGCACGGCCCCGCCCGCAATCACGCCAGTACCTTCCGCGGCCGGCTTCAGCAGCACCCGGCCGGCGCCATAGCGCCCGAGCACCGTGTGGGGAATCGAGGTAGTGGTAATGTTGACTCTCACCAGGGCCTTTTTCGCCGCTTCGATGCCCTTGCGTATGGCCTGCGGCACTTCACGGGCCTTGCCCGAGCCATATCCTACGTGGCCGCCGCCGTCGCCCACCACCACCAGGGCGGAAAAGCTCAGGTTCTTGCCGCCTTTCACCACCTTGGTGACGCGGTTGATTGAGACGACCTGGTCCTTCAGCGTCAGTGTGCTCGCGTCAATCCGATTCAAACAACCCCTCCCTTAGAATTGAAGACCGGCGGCTCGCGCCGTGTCAGCCAGGGCCTTCACGCGCCCGTGGTAGGCGTAGCCGCCACGATCAAAGACCACCTGGTTGATACCGACGGCTTTGGCGCGGGTCGCCACGGCCTGCCCGACACTCTTGGCCGCTGCGACGTTGCCCCCGTTCTTGACGCTTTCGCGGACGTTTTTGTCGAGGGTCGAGGCGGCCGCCAGCGTCTGGCCTGTAGCATCATCCACAATCTGGGCATAAATGTGGTTAAGGGAGCGAAAAACATTGAGACGGGGCATGGAAGCGCTGCCCTTCACTTTGGCTCGCAGCCGCTTGTGCGCCCGCCGACGCGCTCCGTCCTTGGAGATCTGATTCAGCATGCCCCTGACCCCTTTGCTCGTTTACTGCTTCGTGCCGGCTCCGGCCGCCGCCTTCCCGACCTTCTTCTTCAGGCGCTCACCGGTGTAGCGCACTCCCTTATTCTTGTAAGGATCGGGCGACCTCAGCGCGCGAATCTCGGCCGCCACTTGACCCACCTGCTGCTTATCCGCGCCCTTCACCACCAAGTGCGTCAGCTTGTCGATCGCGACGTCAACTCCCTGAGGCAAGTCGAACTCGATGGGATGCGAGTAGCCCAGGGTGAATACCACCTTGTCGCCTTTGCGCTCGGCGCGGTAGCCGATCCCGACAATGTCGAGGTGCTTCTCAAAGCCTTGCATCACGCCCTTGACGGCGTTGGCCAGCAGACTACGGCTCAGGCCGTGCAGGGCCGCGTCCTGATCATGGTCACGGCTGAGCAGCAGGTGCCCATCCTTGCGCTCCAGGTGAACACTTGCGGGAAGCGGGACTCGAAGGACGCCCTTCGGCCCCTTGACGAGGGCCACCGAGCCCTCCATCTGTACTGCCACCCCCGATGGCACCTCGATCGGCTTCTTTCCAATTCTTGACATGGGAGATTCCTGCCGCTAACGCGCGCTTTCAAGCCCAGCTTCGCGGCTGACGATCACCAAACATTGCAGATCAATTCGCCGCCGACGCCTGCCTGGCGCGCCGCCTTACCGGTCATCACGCCCTGGGGCGTCGTAAGGATGGCGATTCCCATACCGCCCAGAACTCGTGGAACGGCCTTATTTCCAACGTACACCCGCCGGCCCGGCTTGGAAACGCGATCGAGCGCCGAGATCACGCTCGCTCCTTCGGTGTCGTAGCGCAGGGCGATGCGGAGCACTCTCTTCTTGCCTTCTTCGGCCACCTTGTAGTTGCCGATATAGCCCTCGTCCTTCAGAATGCGCGCAATCTCGACCTTGAGCTTCGAGGACGGCATTTCCACGCGGGAATGCCGGGCCCGGATCCCGTTGCGGATACGCGTTAACATGTCAGCCACAGGATCTGTAACCGCCGCCATAATACTCCTTGACTTGAGCAAGCGCGGGAGCCGAGGTCCGGCGCCTACCAGCTCGATTTAATGACCCCCGGGATATCACCCTGCAAAGCCAATTGCCTGAAGCACAGCCGGCAGAGATCAAACTTCCGTAGGTAACCCCGAGGCCGGCCGCACCGCCGACAACGATTCCGGTGGCGAATCTTGAATTTCGGCTTCCTGACCAGCTTTGCCATCTGCGAAGCACGTGCCACAGCTTAACCTCCCGCCTTGCTCTCAGCTTCGGCTGCCTGCCGGCGAACCTCGGACCGGAAAGGCATGCCGAAGTGGCGCAACAAGGCCAAGGCTTCGGCGTCCGTCCGGGCATCGGTAACAATCGAAATGTTCATTCCCTTCACCTTGTCGACCTTCGAATAGTCGACCTCGGGAAAGACGAGTTGGTCGCGCAAACCCAGCGTGTAGTTGCCCCGGCCGTCAAAAGCCCGCGCCGACAAACCGCGGAAGTCGCGCACTCGCGGCAGGGCGACATTCATCAGACGGTCGAGAAACTCGTACATGCGGTCGCCTCGCAGCGTCACCATCGCCCCAATGGGCATGTTCTTGCGCAGCTTGAAATTGGCGATCGACTTGCGCGCCCGGGTGATGACCGCTTTCTGGCCGGTAATCAGCCCCAACTCGACGCCTGCCGAATCGAGCAACTTCGCATTCTGGATGGCCTCGCCCAAACCCATGTTGACCACCACCTTGCGCACGCGTGGCACGGCCATCGGGTTCGAATACTTGAACTCCTTGATGAGCGAAGGCACGATTTCCTTCTGATATCGCTCTTTGAGTCGCGCCATCATCCCTGTCAGTCCTTGAAACCTCGGCTGGCATTTTGCCAGGCTGCTTGCCACCTGGGATTCATGAGTCAGCTTTTTCCCGCGGGTCGGTGGATCGCTCGCGGCTGCCAATCGCTACTTGTCCAGCACCTTCCCGCACCGGGCGCAGACCCGGACCTTTCCGCCCTCGGCCTTCTGGCGGTGTTGAATGCGGGTCACCCCGCATTCCCCACATACCAGGGCCACGTTCGACACGTGAATGGGCCCCTCCTTCTCAATAATCCCGCCCCGGATCTGCTTGTTGGGATTCGGCCGCGTGTGCCGCTTGATCATGTTCACGTGCTCGACGTAGAGCCTCGACTTGGCCGGCTCCACTTCCAGCACCCGGCCGTTCTTCCCTTTATCGCGTCCGGCGATGACCCGCACCTCGTCGTTCTTGCGGATGTCCATGGCAGGCATCAGAGAACCTCCGGAGCAAGAGAGACGATCTTCAAGAATTTCTTTTCGCGCAACTCGCGGGCTACCGGCCCGAAAACGCGGGTGCCGACGGGTTCATTGGCCTCATTGATCAGTACGGCGGCGTTCTCGTCGAAACGAATATAGCTGCCATCGCGACGGCGCTGTTCCTTGCGCATGCGCACAATCACGCACTTAACGACTTTGCCTTTGGGTACCGCGCTGTCCGGGGCCGCCTCCTTGACCGCGGCCGTCACCACGTCGCCCAAACCCGCCTGCAACCCCACATCATTCCCGAGGGGAAGAATGCAGGAAAGCTTCCGCGCCCCGGAATTATCGGCCACGCGCAGAATCGTCCGCATGCCAATCATACCGCTGCCTCCTGCGGGGCCGTCTGCTCTGCACTACTGACGACCTCAACCACCCGCCAGCGCTTGCGCGCCGAAAGAGGTCTGGTCTCCTCGATTCGAACCGTGTCACCCACACGGCACCTGCCGGCCTCATCGTGGGCTAGAAACTTCACCGACCGCCGCACCACACGATGGTAGAGCGGGTGCATGATTTGTCTCGCCACGGTCACCACCACCGTCTTCTGCATTTTGTTACTGGTGACCACTCCCACTCTTTGCTGTCGCTTCGTCGCCATAGCTATGGAACTCCCGGTCCCGCCCGGTCTGACTCCCAACTCTGTCTTCAGGATTTGACCTCGCCGCTGCGCTCCGACAGGATCGTCTTAGCGCGGGCAATATCCCGCCGGAGCTGCCGCATCTTCTCGAGCACGTCAGTCTGGCCGCTCGCAAACTGGAATTTGAGCCGGAAAAGCTGGTCACGGAACTGACGCTCTTTGGCCTGAACCTCGTCGAGCGACTCCTCGCGCAACCTCTCCTTGAGCTCCTTCACCACCACTCCGCGCCGCTTGGCTCCTGGCATCCTCTTCCTCCAACCTAAGCGGCCGCACCCGGCCGCGCCACGAACTGGGTGGGCAGCGGCAGCTTGTGACTGGCCAGACGCAACGCCCGGCGCGCGTCCGCCTCGCTGACGCCTTCCATCTCAAATAGGATCCGTCCCGGCTTGACCACCGCCACCCAAAACTCCGGGGCGCCTTTGCCCTTGCCCATGCGGGTTTCAGCCGGCTTTTTCGTCACCGGCTTGTCCGGAAAGACCCGGATCCACAACTTTCCTCCGCGTTTGATGAAGCGCGTGATGGCCACCCGGCTCGCTTCGATCTGCCGGGCCGTAATCCAACCCGTCTCGAGCACCTTCAGGCCGTAGTCGCCGAAAGAGAGGTCGGAGCCCCGCCAGGCCTTGCCCCGGCGCCGGCCACGCTGCTGCTTGCGATACTTCACCTTGCTGGGCATCAACATAAAGATTTCTCAGTCGCCGCTTCTCACCCTCACGTCCTGCTCACACGTGCTCAGCGAATGGCCCGCCTCAGACCACTGCCACCGCTTCAGGCTCTGCAACCTTCTCTCGCCGCCGCTTCTGCTCCAGAATCTCGCCATTATAGATCCAGCACTTTACGCCGATCACTCCGTAAGTGGTCCTGGCCTCGCCCAAGCCGTAGTCAATATCGGCCCGCAGCGTATGCAGCGGCAGCCGCCCCTGCAGGTACCACTCGGTCCGCGCGATCTCCGCGCCGTTGAGCCGGCCTCCGCAGCGCACCTTGATACCTTTGCATCCGAAACGCTGCGCCGAATCTACCGCCTTCCGCATGGCTCGCCGGAAGGCCACGCGCTTCTCGAGCTGCATGGCAATAGACTCGGCCACCAGTTGCGCGTTTAGCTCCGGGCGCCGCACCTCCTGAATGTTAATGGGCAGGACTTCGCGCCCCGTCTGCCTCTGGATCTGCTGGCGCAAGCGGTCGATCTCGGCGCCTTTGCGGCCGATAATGATTCCGGGACGCGCCGTTTGCAGAGTGATCCGAAGCCTATTTCCCGGCCGCTCGATCTCGATAGAGGCGACGCCGGCGCTTTTCAAGTCCTCCTTGAGCTTCTTCTTGATCTTGATGTCCTCGTGAAGCAGGCTGGCGTAATCCTTTTTCGAGAACCAACGCGATTTCCATGTCTTGGTGTAACCAAGACGTAATCCGTAAGGATGAACCTTTTGACCCACGTTACTCTCCTTGCTGCACCCGGGCGAAGACCGGGCGCGGCGCTCCGATCGTCACCTTCCTCAGTCTCGGGCCCGCTCCTCCACCACCACCGTAATGTGGCACATGCGCCGCTGGTAGCGGTAAGCCCGGCCCATCGGGGCCGGCCGAATGCGCTTCACGCGAGGTCCGTCGCCCACGTAAGCCTCGGAGACGACGAGCCGGTCGACGTCAACATTCTCGTTCTTCTGCTCGGCATTCGCGATCGCCGACCGGAGTACCTTTTCGATCTCGTGCGTCGCCCGCTTCTTAGTGAAGCGGAGGATATTGAGCGCCTCGCCCGCATCCCGGCCACGGATCAGGTCCACCACCAGTCGCGCCTTTTGCGGCGACATACGCAGATATTTGGATGACGCCTTCGCTTCCATAGTCAATTCCGAGTTGCGGGCCCTCGACGAAGTTCTTCTGGCTAGGCCCCCGCCGGTGCTGCTGCCGGGCGCGGCGCCGGCGCAGCCGTTGCCGTCTTTTCGGTGGCCGCCTTCATGCCGTGCCCCTTAAAGGTCCGGGTGGGTGAGAACTCACCCAGTTTGTGCCCGACCATATTCTCCGTCACGTAGACCGGGATGAACTTCTTGCCGTTGTGCACCGCAATGGTATGCCCCACCATCTCGGGAAAAATCGTCGAGCGGCGCGACCAGGTTCGGACCACCTTCTTCTCGAAGCGGCGGTTCAGCAGCTCGATCTTCTTCATCAAGTGGCCGTCGACAAACGGCCCCTTTTTTAGCGAACGACCCAAGCCTTCCTCCTCGCTCTTTCCTTAAATCTGCTCTGCCGGCTGGACGCCGGGCTATTTCTTCTCACGCCGCTTGACGATAAAACGGTCCGTCTGCCGGTTGTTGCGCGTCTTGTAGCCGCGCGTCGGCTTGCCCCACGGCGTCACCGGGTGGCGGCCGCCCGAAGTCCGCCCTTCGCCGCCACCGAGCGGATGATCGACCGGATTCATGGCCACACCGCGCACGGTCGGTCGAATCCCCTTCCAGCGCCGGCGTCCCGCCTTGCCGATGGAGACGTTTTCGTGATCGGCGTTGCCGACCTGTCCGACGGACGCCATGCAATCCAGGTGAATCTTGCGAACCTCGCCCGAGGGCAATCGAACCTGCGCGTACTCGCCTTCCTTGGAAAGCAGCTGTGCGGCTCCCCCGGCGCTGCGGACAAGCTGGCCGCCCTTCCCCAGGCGCAACTCCAGATTGTGAATCATGGTGCCAGCCGGGATGTTCTTGAGGGGCAAAGCATTTCCCACCACAATATCGGCTTCGGGCCCGGAGACGACGCGATCACCTACCTTGAGACCCGTCGGATAAAGAATGTAGCGTTTTTCGCCGTCCGCATAGTGAAGCAGCGAAATGAACGCCGAGCGATTGGGGTCGTACTCCACCGTCGCGACCCGCGCCGGGATGCCTGTCTTGTCGCGCTTGAAGTCGATCACCCGGTACTGCCGCTTGTGACCGCCGCCGCGCCGCCAGATGGTCAGTTCGCCCCGGTTATTCCTCCCCGAGATACGCTGCTTGGCCTCCACCAGCGGCTTGTAAGGCCGGTCCGTGGTGAGCTCCTCGAAAGTGAGCCCGGTCTGAAACCGCCGAGTCTCGGTGTAGGGTCGGTAGGTCTTGATCCCCATATTTTCTTGTCGGCCTCCAGCGAACCGTCCGGCACTCGCCGGCTAGGCCGTCTCCGCGTATTCCGGCATCTTCTGGCCCGCCGCGAGCTTGACGTACGCCTTCTTCCAATCCGGGCGCTGCCCATACGTCCGGCCCCGCCGCCGCACCTTGCCGTGAAAAGTGGCGGTATGCACGGATTCCACTTTGACTTTGAACGTGCTTTCCACCGCCATCTTGATTTCGATCTTGTTGGCGTGCGGATTCACGCGGAGAACCAGGGTGCGCACCCGCTCTTTCGCGTCCAGGCCCTTCTCGGTGATGATCGGCTTCTCGATAATCTCGTACGGCGTCTTGATCATCGCAGCGTCTCCTGCAGCCGCACCAGGGCCCCTTCCGAAATCACCAGGCCTTCATGGCTCAGGATGTGGTAGGCATGAACGGCGTGATGCCGCACCAAGTCGCAGCGCGCGATATTGCGCGACGACAGTTCCAGATTACGGCTGGCAGCCTCGTTCACGAGCAGGACCGACTTCCCTGCGCCCAGCTTCTTCAAGGCTTCGCTGAAGGGTTTGGTCTTTGGCTCCGCCGGATTGAGCGCGTCCACCACCGTCATCCTCTGCTCTTGGTACTTGGCGGCCAAGGCCGAACGCAGAGCGCCCCGCAGCATCTTCTTCGGGATCTCGTAGGCGTAGTCGCGCAACACTGGACCATGCGCAATCGAGCCGTGACGCCACAGCGAGCTTCGGATACTGCCGGCACGTGCCCGGCCGGTGCCCTTCTGCCGCCAAGGTTTCTTGCCGCCGCCCCGCACTTCACCTCGGCTCTTGGCCTTGTGCGTGCCGCTGCGCTGACTGGCCAGATAGGATTGCACCGCCTCCCACATGAGGTGCTCGTTGGGAGGCAACCCAAAGACCTCGTCGGAGAGATCCAGCTCTTTGACGGTGACACCGTCGAGATTCTTGACTTCAACCTTAGCCATGGTCGCTTCTAAGGGGTTCGTCCCCTCACCTTATTTACCTCTTTTTTTTGCCCGCCACTGGCTGGGCCGGAGCGGCCTTGCGATGGGGGGCCTTGGCCCGGCGCACCATCACGTAACCGCCATTCGGGCCCGGCACTGCGCCCTTCACCACCAGCGCATTCTCATCGGGCATCACCTTTACGACCCGCAGATTTCTAGTGGTCACGCGGTCCACACCCATATGCCCGGCCGCCAGCATTCCTTTCAGGACTCGTGATGGGAAAGCCGAAGCGCCGATGGAACCGGGAGCGCGGTGAAACATCGATCCATGGGCGGCCCCGCCGCCGCCAAAGTGGTGGCGCTTGTGGAATCCGGCAAACCCTCGTCCTTTGGAGACTCCGATCACATCCACGAATTCGTCCACCGCGAACTGATCCACCAGTACCTTGTCGCCTACCTTCACGTCAGCAGCATCGGCGCCCAGGCGGACCTCGCGCAAGAGTCGGGTGGGATTGGCACCCGCGCCCGTTTTCTTAAAATGGCCTTCTTTAGCGCTGTTCAGCCGCTTGGGACCCGGAACCTCAACCAAGCCAAGCTGAGCGGCCTCGTACCCGTCCCGCGCCGCCGTCTTGCGCTGGATCACAATGCACGGCCCAGCCTTCAGCACCGTCGCCGGCACGACGTCGCCGTTGGCGTCGAAGATCTGCGTCATGCCGAGTTTCTTGCCCAGAATCGCGCTGACCATTTTCGTCCTTGCGGGTCGCCAGGCGCGGCCCGTCCCCTTACCTTGCCGGATGCTCCTTGCCGAACGCCTTGATCTCGATGTCGACCCCGGACGGCAGATCGAGCTTGGTGAGCGCCGAGATCGTTTCGGGCGTGGGCTCAAGAATATCCACCAGACGTTTGTGCGTCCGGATCTCAAACTGCTCGCGCGACTTCTTGTCGGTGTGAGGCGAGCGCAGCACGCAATACTTGTTCTTGGCCGTGGGCAGCGGGACCGGACCTGCCACCTCCGCACCATTGCGCTTGGCGGTCGAAACGATTTCGGCCGCTGCCTGGTCGAGCACGCGATGATCGTAAGCCTTCAGTCGAATTCGAATCTTCTCGTGTAACATCAGCCCCCGCTACTGGATCACTTCCGTGACCGTGCCCGCTCCCACCGTGTGGCCGCCTTCCCGGATCGCGAACCGCAGCCCCTTTTCCATCGCGATCGGGGTGATCAACTCGATCTCCAGGTTCACGTTGTCCCCCGGCATCACCATCTCCGTCCCTTCCGGCAGCTGCGCCACTCCCGTCACGTCCGTCGTCCGGAAGTAGAACTGCGGCCGGTACCCCTTAAAGAACGGCGTGTGCCGCCCGCCTTCCTCTTTCGTCAAAATGTACGTCTCCGCCCGGAACTTGGTGTGCGGCGTGATCGATCCCGGCTTCGCCAGCACCATCCCTCGCTCCACATCGTCCTTTTCCGTCCCCCGCAGCAGCACCCCGATATTGTCCCCTGCCTGACCCTCGTCCAAAAGCTTCTTGAACATCTCCACGCCCGTCACCACCCGCTTGAAGCTCTCCGGCCGCAGCCCTACAATCTCGATCTCTTCCTGCACCTTCACCTTCCCGCGCTCCACCCGCCCGGTCACCACCGTCCCGCGGCCCGAGATCGAGAAGATGTCTTCCACCGGCATCAGGAACGGCTTGTCGATCTGCCGCTCCGGCAGCGGAATGTACGTGTCCACCGCCTCCATCAAGGCGTCCACCGAC
>Ga0335085_10001303_pt1 | contig 54871 bp, 43 predicted proteins | sample Lox_Sample_45_FD_206712 | JGI IMG/M metagenome (GOLD analysis project Ga0335085, IMG submission 206712) | Soil microbial communities from Loxahatchee National Wildlife Refuge, Florida, United States - Lox_Sample_4.5 | ecosystem: Environmental > Terrestrial > Soil > Wetlands | place: USA... | reverse complement strand
GCAGCACATGCAGAATGTGTTCGCGATCCTGCGCGCCGTGGGCGAGGCCGGTATTCCGATCTTCGGCTACAACTTTTCCATCGCCGGTGTTGCCGGCCGAACCAGCGGGCCTTTTGCGCGCGGCGGAGCGGAGTCCGTCGGCATGGACGGCATCGTCGACACGCCAGTTCCCAACGGCCAGGTCTGGAACATGATCGTCGATCCCAACGCGCCTGCGGGCACGCTGCCGACGATTACTCACGAAGAGCTTTGGCGCCGCCTTCAGCGGTTCCTTGAAGAGGCGTTGCCGGTTGCGGAAAAAGCCGGCGTCCGTCTTGCTGCGCATCCTGACGATCCGCCCACGCCGGCCATGCGCCGCCAGCCGCGACTTGTCTATCAGCAGGCCATGTATCAGCGGCTCATCGACATTTCTCTGAGCCCGTCGAACATGCTCGAGTTCTGCCTTGGCACACTGGCGGAGATGACCGAAGGCGACATCTACGAAACGGTCGACCGCTATAGCAGCCAGCATCGCATCGCCTACGTTCACTTCCGCAATATCGCCGGCAAAGCTCCGCACTATCACGAGACTTTCATTGACGACGGCGAAATCGATATGCTGCGCATTCTCTACATCCTCGATAAGAACGGCTTCGATGGTGTCGTGATTCCCGACCATGCCCCGCAGATGACATGCTCCGCGCCCTGGCATGCGGGGATGGCGCATACGCTGGGTTTTCTGCGCGCCGGGCTCATGGCCATTGAGCGCGGATTCAAGCCCGAGCCGCTTTCGGGAGGAGCACGTTCGCATCTGGTGGCAGATTCGCGCGGCTGAACCTCCAAAGAACCGGCTCGTCTGAATTTTTGTTTGGCGGGGCCGCGCGTACACACTGCCGGAAGATTGATTCTACGGCGCGATCAGATGAACAGACGCTGTTGGGCAACGCGCACTTAGCTTTTGCTGCAGCATTGGCAGGTCGGTGCTATGACCGTCGGGAATGGCGATCCGCTGCGTGATCTGGTTTGACGAACTTCCGTTAAACGACTCAAAAATCAATATCAGCCGCGCCGGCTGATCCATCGCGGCGGTGGCTTTCAGCAGATACTTTCCAGAGAGAATCCACGGCATATATGTCCCGTTGCAGAAAACGCCCTCTTCGCCGAACCATGATTCGGGCGCTGCCGCCAGCAGCCGCCGATACCGCCGGTCAAAATTGGTGCGTTTAAACCAGTAGGCGGCGAGCATGAGTACGACGACAGAGCCCGTCAAACCGCCCACGATGATTGTGTTTTCTTTGAGGCTCGCTCCGGTAAAAAGGCCGCCCAGCGCAAAGAGCCCGCCGCACAACAGGACAAACAGCAAAGCGCCCTTCCATCTCCACGGGCCCTCCTGAGTCATTTCCCACGCGCGCTGATTCTCGGCCCATTGCGCCCATTTCTCCGGCGTGTACTGCCAGTGTGCCCATGGGTTGGCGATCACCGCCGACATGCCGCGATCGTTTCGCCTGGCCATCATGTAGGCGACGGAAAGCATGGGGCCGCACGCGATCAGTACAAATCCACCCAGGCCAATTGGCAGCCATTGCCAGCTAGTTGGGAGCACCAGAGCTGCAACCGCATTGATCAGCAGGAAGGCCACGAGACGCCAGATCCACCGGTAGATCTTGTGCCGATTGAAGCTGACCAGCCTGGCGGTCGCAGGCAGCGCAGCAACATGCGCATCGGTGATGCGGACGATCAAGACGCTGGCTCCGCAGCCCAGTGCGATTACGGCGACGAAACCGGCAATTCCCTCCGCAACCGGCGATCGGCTCAGCGAACTGTTCACGATCGCATAGATCGAACCAGCAATCACGGCGACGATCAGCAGAAACCCGCCAGCCAGCTTCAAAGTGGTCTTGACGGAATAAAGGGGGCTCTTGCGCCAGGCGCTGAAGGCGCCTGCGATGGTGAGACAGCAGAAAATGAGCAGAGCAATTTGCATGAATGCCGAGCGTCGATTACTAGACTAACGCCCGTACCGCGCCTAGCCGCGCGAAGATCTCGCCTCCGGCGCGCTGGCCCTAATAAAAACAGTTAGAATGACTGTTTGGCCCACGCCGGAAAGGATAAGACCCCTGACCCGTCCCGAAACGATCCTCGATCAGTTCAGCCTGAAGGGAAAATCCGCGCTGGTCACTGGCTCATCGCGAGGGCTTGGCGCCGCCATCGCCGTTGCGCTGGCCGAAGCCGGCGCCAATGTCGCTGTGCACGGCTCCAGCTCTGCACCCGCAGCCACACAGCAAAAAATTCTCGCGCTGGGGGTCAAATCGGCCGCTCTGGTTGGCGACGTCGGCGACGCTGCTGTTTGCGCGCGCCTCGTGGAAGAAACCGTTCAGCGCTTCGGGACCATCGATATTCTGGTCAACAATGCCGGCATCATTCGCCGCTCGCCGGCCGTCGAACACTCTGAAGAAGACTGGAAGGCAGTGATTGACGTCGATCTCACCAGCGTCTTTCGCCTCACCCAGCACGCCGGCAGGCATATGCTCACGCGCGGTTCCGGCAAAATCATCAACATCGCCTCGCTGCTCACCTTTCAGGGCGGAATCCTCGTGCCCTCTTACGCGGCAGCCAAAGGCGCCGTGGGACAGCTCACCAAGGCTTTTGCGAATGAGTGGGCCTCGAAGGGCGTCAACGTGAATGCCATCGCGCCCGGCTATATGGATACCGACAACACCGAGGCGCTGCGGAACAATCCCGAACGCGCCCGGCAGATTCTCGAACGCATTCCCGCCGGCCGCTGGGGCAAGCCTGAAGACCTTGCCGGCGCTGCCGTCTTTCTTGCCTCCGCAGCCAGCAACTACCTCCACGGCCACATCCTGGTAGTGGACGGAGGCTGGCTCAACCGGTGATCCTATTGCTTCCGGCTCGACGAGCACGCCAAAGCCGCCCATGAGACAGAGTCAATGAACAATCCTGGAGTGATCTACACCGCTACCGACGCTACCGCTACCAGCACGCCCGAGCCGGGCATGGTCCGCCAGGTGCTTGCGTACAACCCACACCTCATGCTGGTGCGTCACACCTTTGAAAAAGACTGGAAGGGCGCGCGCCACAGCCATCCGCATCATCAAATGGTTTATGTCGTTCGCGGCCATATCCGCTTTCAGGCACAAGGCAAAAGCTGGGAGATGCGCGCGGGCGACAGCATCGTTGTCGATGGCGGCATCGAGCACGAGGCATCCGCAATCGAGCCTTCTGAGGTTCTAGACGTCTTTACCCCATATCGCCAGGAATACGCTTAGCTTTCAGCTGATCCACTTTTTCCCTCTTTGCCTTGCTTTCGCCCCCAAGGGGCTTTGGAGGTTTTTTGAGAATTTCTTCGAGATTCTGCCTGTTGTTATCGCTGGCCGCGGTTTGCGCCGGCTCCGCGACTTCCTTTGCGCAACCGCCTCCGCCCAATCAGGGCATCATCGGCATCGCGCACATCGCTTTCCGCGTCAGCGACCTCGACCGCGAAATCGCCTTTCTCGGCAAGCTGGGATACGAAGAGGCTTTTACTCTCACGTACGGCAAAACTCCGGAGATCTTTATCAAGATCAACGACCACGAGTTCATCGAGCTGTATCCGCAAACCGATCGTTCGCAGCCCATCGGCTGGATGCACATTTGTTACGAGGCCGGCGATCTCAATGCTCTCCAGCACTACTACGCCACCGAGGGGCTGAACCCCACGCCGGTGCGCAAGGCCGCGGCCGGAAACCTGATCTCCTCCATCAACGATCCTGAAAACCGCGTCACGGAATTCACGCAATACATGCCCGGCTCGCGTCATTCGCTCGACGTTGGCCAGCATCTGGGCGCCGGCCGCATTTCCACTGAGCTGATGGGGATCGATCTGCCGGTGCGAGAAGGCGCTGCGATGAAGGAGTTCTACACAGACCTCGGCTTTGAAGCAGAAGATACGAATGGCAACGTGCGCCTCACGGCTCCCGGTGCTCCCGATCTGCATATGGAACTGCGCGCGGCTACCCCGGGCTCGCAGCCGGAGTTTCTCTTTGCCGTCCCCGATGCGAAGCGTGCTTACCAGGCTCTGGAATATGCGGGCGTCAATGCCCAGCGCGACGGCGGTCTCGTCTTCGTCAAGGATCCCGACGGAAACATTTTCGTCTTCCTGGAAACGAAGCGGTGAGCAAAAGGGAATGCTTGCTTCACAAGAGTAGTTACATCGGGTGGTGCGCTCAGTGGATGGTCTTTGATTTCCGCTGCATGTAATCCATCATGACGTATTGCCCCAGCGTCGCCGGCGTGGTGAAGTACGCCTTGCCCCGGCACATCTCCGAGACCTTGTGGACAAATTGCACCAGGCCATAATCCTGCGCAAGCATGAACGTATTGATCATGACGTTCGATCGCTTGCAGCGCGCAACTTCTTCCAGTGTCTCGCTTACCACAAGGGGATCGAGCCCGTAGGCGTTTTTGTAGATTCTTCCGTCAGGCAGCGTGAGCGCCGAGGGCTTCCCGTCGGTGATCATCACAATTTGCTTCATGTCTTTACGCTGTCTGGCCAGCACGCGCTGCGCCACGCGCAGCCCTTCGCGCGTGTTGGTGTGCCACGGGCCGACTTTCACCCGCGCCAACTGCGATACCGGCATCTCCTCAGCCGAATCGTGAAACAGCACCAGAGACAGCGAGTCGCCAGGGTACTGAGTGCGGATCAAATGCGATAGCGCCATGGCCACGCGCTTGGCGGGCGTGAACCGGTCCTCACCATACAGAATCATCGAGTGCGAGCAATCGAGCATGACCACCGTCGCGCACGAGCTCTGGTAGTCGCACTGATGCACTTGCAGGTCGTCATATTCCAGATTGAGCGGCAGCGTGAGCCCTTCGCGCGCGATGGCTGAGCTCAGTGTCGCCGTCGTGTCGAGGTTCAGCGTGTCGCCGAACTCGTAGCGCCGCGAACCGCCGCTCGTCTCAATTCCAGTTGCCCAATGCCGCGTGTCGTGGCGTCCGTAACTCGACTTGCCGAGCGATCCCATCAGGTCGCGCAGCGTCTTGAAGCCAAGAAAGTCCAGGCTCTTGTCGGTCACTTCGAAGCGAACGTTTTGGCGATCCCGGCCCTCTGCATTGCCCACCTGCCCATTCGCTTCATCGATGCGCGTCGGCCCATTCTGCGGCATTGCCGAAATATAGTTCTCTCGCTCCATCCGTTCCATCAGCTTGTCAATCAATTCATCCAGGGTGCCCTCGGCCATCATCCGGTCAAGCAACTCCCGCGTCTCGCCGTCGAAAAAATCTCCAGATTCAAGGACGCGCCGCAGCGCTTCGCGCAGATCGTCCATGGTGTGGTCCAGATCCTGAAAGCCATCGAACGAGTCATAGTATCCCGAGTCGAGCAGATAGTCAGACAGCGCCTGCAGCAGGCTCTCAAGATCGATCTCAGAGGCCAGGTCGCCGGTGTACTTTGTGTAGTGAATCCGCTTCATTGTGCTCCGGAGTGGGTGAAAAAGTGATTCGAGTGAAAAAGTGAAAGAAGCACAACCTCCTAATTCAATCCGCCGCCGCGGCGCGACTTGCGCGCACGCTGCCAGTCTTCGTATTCCATCTCCATTTCCTTGCGTTCTGAAGATGGGTCTTCGCGCTCGCGCAAGCGGACGTTCTTCTCTGAGGCGAATCCGTGCTGCTCATTGCGGCTCAGCTTGCGATGCGCAACCAGCCCTTCGAGCAGAAACTCCGCCGCCGCCACGACTTTTGATGCGGGGTCTCCGGATTTGACGCCTAGCGGTGACAACCTTTCCAGCAGACCTTGAATTCCTTTCAGCTCCTTCAACGCAGCAGCCGCCGGTTGATCATCGTCCATCTTGACGGTGCCGCCCAGGTTGAACCATTGCTCGATCTGCGCGGTTTCAACGCCATCGAAGTAGCGATTGTAGACTTTGCCAACGGCAGTTCGAATCAGATCGCGCACCACGGTATCGGCGCCCTTCATCTCGCCCTCATATTCGAGCTCGAGCTTGCCGGTGATCCCGGGCATGGCCGCGTAGATGTCGGTCACGCGGGGCAGCGCCGGAGTGTCGCCGGTTGCGAATGCGCGCCGTTCGGCGTTCGACACCACCAGCTCCAGCGTAGAGATCGGCAACCGCTGGCTTACGCCGCTTCGCTTGTCGACCTTCTTATCCTCACGCGCACTGAAGGCGACCTGCTCGACGACTTCGCGGAGGTACTGCGGAATCTCGATGGCTGCGTCTCCGCGCGCCGCCCACGCCTCCTGCGCCGTGATGGCCACGCCTTCTTCGAGCGTCTCAGGGTAGTGAGTCCGAATCTCCGATCCAATCCGGTCCTTGAGCGGCGTAATGATCTTTCCGCGCGCGGTGTAGTCTTCAGGATTGGCGCTGAACACCAGCGTCACGTCCAGCGCCATGCGCACCGGGTAGCCCTTAATCTGAACGTCGCCCTCCTGCATGATGTTGAACAGCGCCACCTGAATCTTTCCCGCGAGGTCGGGCAGCTCGTTGATGGCAAACAGCCCGCGATTGGCGCGCGGCAGCAATCCATAGTGCATGGTCAGCTCGCTTGAAAGGTCTTCGCCGCCGCGCGCAGCTTTGATAGGGTCGAGATCGCCGATCAGATCGGCCACCGTCACGTCCGGCGTGGCCAGCTTTTCAACGTAGCGCTCATCGCGGCCGAGCCACGCAATCGGAGTCGCATCGCCGCGCTCCGCAATCAGGTCGCGGCAGCGACGGCATAGCGGCCGGTAGGGGCTGTCGCGAATCTCGCAACCCGCCACATACGCCATCCGCTCGTCGAGCAGCGCCGTCAGCGCGCGCAGAATCCGGCTTTTGGCCTGTCCGCGCAGTCCCAGCAGAATAAAGTTCTGCTTCGACAGAACCGCATTCACAATTTGCGGGATCACAGTGTCCTCGTAGCCCACAATGCCGGGGAACACTGTCTCTCTCGCCTTGAGACGCGCCATCAAATTTGAGCGCATTTCGTCTTTCACGCTGCGGCTTTTCAGTTGCTCTTCTGAGAATTGTTTGCTGGCTCGGAGTTCGCCCAAGGTCTGGGGAAGAGAAGTTGCAGGCATTCGTGGCCTCCTGTACGGTTCTATCGAGGAAAAAACCGGCTGTAATGAATAGGACGTTCCGCGCGGGGAAACGGCGCAGCCGCATCCGCAGGGTTTGCGTTGAGTGCCGGAGTTTGCCGCTCGAAGGGCCGGCTCTGGTGCGAAATCTAAATTTGAATCGTGCTCGGGGTCAGCATGAAAAGGGGGAACGCTTCAATCCATTAGACGCGGAAGGCGGACCTTCAGGCAGTATGCACCCGTTTTTCCGATTCGCAAAGTCTGTTCGCGAAGATCGCTCAGGAAACCCGCTCGCGCTCAGTCATTTGCGCCTGCATGGCGGGCCTGGAAGGGAAGCTGATCCGCTGGATTCAGTTCCGCGCTGCGTGCGTAAGGGCCGCCTTCTCTTCGGCGAGCAGTTGCGCCAGCACTTTTTCCGGGCACAGATGATGGGCCTCGCGCTCGTCCAGCTCTTTTTCCGTTTCCACGCAGGAGGCGATGGTCAAAAAGCAGTCGAGGCAGCGCGAGTTAAAGCTGCCATTTTCGTTTTGTGTGCGGCTATACATGGCGATCTGAGGGAATACCCTCAAATCGTAGGCGCGATTTGTCTTCGTTGGTCGTGACTCGCATCACCAAGGCATGTTTATGCGCGTCCAGCTCGGCTTGTCGCTCCCGGATGCGATCAGTACGCCGGCGCCCCGGCCTTGTCCCACTGATTCGGATTCCGCCTGAGATACCAGCAGGGAGTCTGCCCATCCTGCGGGAACAGCGAAACGGAGCAGGACTCGTCGACCGCGCCGAGATAGTCGTACTCGGTTTTCTGTCCCTTCAAAGGAACGGAAAGGAATTGGCTGACGGTCACGGTGGAGTGGGGCGAGCCGCGCAGCTTGTAGACGGTCCAGTCGATCGCAAACGCGACCACCGAGATTGCCGCGATCGCCACAACAATCCGCAGAAGCCACCGTCCAAACCAGCGCATGATCGTTCCGCTTTTCTGAATGCCACGCCGGTGAGTCTTAGCCGCCGCGTCTGGTTCAGAGTATACGAGCGATAAGCCCAAAGGCTTCTCGCAACCTTGATAGAAACCCCTGTCGTCGCACTGCCTTATCGCCTGCCTTGAAGACTTTGGCTGGCGAACCCCCTCGTGCTACGCTTTCCGCAACGCAATCTCTGAGGTCATAGCTGCGCTCGGTCGCGGAGCCCGTTTCCCCCGCTCCCGGCCGAGGCCCAACCTTGCCGGGAGCAGACTGAATTGGCCGGCCGCGGAGTACGCGCCATGAAAACCGCATTTCGCCTCGTCGTTTGCTGGATTGCCTTTGTCGTTGCCTTGATTCTCAGCGGCTTCATCGACGGAGCCATGCATCTTCGCGTCGGGGTTTTGCCCGGTGGCGCTACGCCGCAATCCCTCTTTCTCAGTCAATTATTCGCCGGCGCTATTCTTGTCATTGGCCTGTGGCCTTTGGCCCGTTCGCTTGCCGCCCCCGCCGTTCTTCGCGCAGCAGCCTTCGCCTCCTTTCTGCTCTTCGCGCTCGGTGTCAACGGCATCCTTGAGGCTCGCAGGTTCACAAATCTTCTCGATATGGGCATCTCCGCGGCGGTCGTCTTTTATCTTTGCCTCGCAATCGTTTTCGGAGCCGCCATCGGACTATTGTTCGGTGCGGCCGGCCAGCCCTCGGGCTTTGCCCATCGCAATGCATTTGCCTGGTCGTGGCGGATCGTCTGCGGGTGGCTTGCGTGGCCTGCCGTTTATCTCTTCTTCGGTATGTGCATCGCCCCCATCGTCACTCCGTACTACAGCGCGGGTTTTGCGGGGTTGCGCATCCCGACTCTGGGCGTTGTGATCACCACGCAGTTCATCCGCAGCTTGCCTTTTCTCATTACCTCGTTGTTTTTCGTCGCGCTCTGGAAGGGCTCCCGCCGCGGACTCTGGCTCGCTCTCGGCCTTGCGCATGCCTTCACCATCGGCCTTTACGGCGTGGTGAGCGCCACGTTCCTGCCTGTGGTTCTTCGCATCACGCACTCCATCGAGATGACCTGCGACGCGTTCGCCTATACCGGTTTGCTCATCCTGCTGTTTGCCGCCCTGGTCGCCGCGAGGAGCAACACTGAAATGGCCGGATCCGTTCCGCTCCAGCGTCAACCGCTCCATTGATGGCAGAAGCTTCCCGCTCGAAGAAAGCTAGCTCGGTTCGAATAGCGCCGAAACGTCGGCCTCAGCGTTGGCGGAGCTGGATGGACGCGGGTATTCGTCCTGTGGAAGCGAACTGAGAATTTCGGCGACTCGCGTTGAAGCGGATTCCAAAACGCAAAACATTGAGCGTAGAATGGGGCGAGTTTAAGGATAGCCGGGCGTTTATCTATAAGGCGAGACCGTGTGGACTGGCTGAGTGCTTGGCCCACAGCTTTCTAGAGCCGATGCCAGCGGTCGCACATTGCAGAGCGCAACCAGAAATCGCGAACACCGTCATCCTGTCGCATGCCCCGCCCGGCCGCGCGGTCTTTCACGTGCCATCTCTTCGGCGCTGATCGCGATGGCGCTGATGGCATTGCCCCTATCCGAAAAGATCCACGCGCAAAAGGCTCCGGCCTTGGCCGCTGTTGCGTCGGCGAGCGCTGCCGATGCATCGGTTGCGTGCGGTTCTGTATTGGATCGATCGAATTCCGGCGCGCCTTGTTCCGAGCGCGAACCGCTGATCGTCATCGGCTTCATGGGTGGCCGCATCAGCGCGGGCAATCTGGCGCATAAGGAAGCACTCCTGGCCCGGGATCTGGATCGGCGTTACCCCAACTCTGTCTACGCCGCGACCTTCGCGAATCGCCACGAATCGGAAGCTCTGCGCACGGTCCTCCGGCTCCTCGATGCCAAAAAAGAGGGGCCTCTGAGTCCGGCGCAGAAGAGCGCTGCCCGCATCGTCGTCTACGGCCATAGCTGGGGAGCTTCAGAAGCCGTCAACTTCGCGAGAGCACTTGGCCGGCGCGGCATCCCGGTGCTGCTCACGATTCAGGTGGACAGCATTGAAAAGTCAGGCGAAGACGACGCAATCATCCCTCCTAACGTGCTGGAAGCGATTAACTTCTATCAAACGCAGGGTTGGCTTCATGGCCGGCGTTTCATTCAGGCCGAAGATCCGCAACACACGGAGATTCTCGGGAATTTTGAGTCGAGTTACAAAAATCGTCCCGTCTCTTGCGCTGGATTCAGTTGGTACGCGCGCGCGTTTATGAAGACGCACATTGAAATCGAAAACGACACCGCCTTGTGGGATCGGATCGAAGCGCTGATCGTTGCACGCCTGGGCCCAACAAATGTCGCGACGGCCAGCGGTTCCAGCCGCCCCCCAATTCTTCCCGAGCCATCGGCGCACTAGAACTTGACGCTCGCTGCCCGCGGAGAAATTCCGCTCAACTCCGCCGGGCGCGCCTTGGTCGTCCCAAATCCATGCCCCGTGCTACCCTGTCGGCAATATGCGCATACGGGACTTCATTGCTTTGTACCTGGCAGGAACGCTTGCGGGTTTCGCGCAGGGTCTGCCCGTTCCACAGCCAGGCCAGATCAAGGATCCGCGCGCAATCCTTGCGGAAGCTGCGCCTTTCTACGACTTCAGCGATCTCTCGCTTAAGCCCTTCCACCTCAAGGCCACCTATCAGCTCTACGACGAGAAGGGCAATCCTGCCGAGCAGGGAGTTTTCGAGTATTGGTGGGTGTCACCGCAGATCTATCGTGCTTCATGGACGCGGCCGAGCGCGAAGCGCACCGACTGGCATACTGCGGACGGTAAGTCAGCATACGAAGCGACGGGCGAAGGGCTCAGCTTCTTCGAATACACGCTGCAGTCCGCTCTGTTTTCGCCATTGCCGAAATCCTCCGAGCTGGATCCTGCGAAGAATCGGCTGGAGCTTCACGACGTGAAACTGGGGACTGCCAAAATCCCGTGCATTATGGTGATTCCCGTGATGCCACAGCATGGGCGAGTTCAGGTAGTGCCGCTCGGGCTTTTTCCAACCTATTGTTTCGATCCCGAGTTGCCGGCCCTGCGCGCCAGTTATTCCTTTGGGACGATTGGCATGTCTTTCGATCACATTGTCAAAACGCAAGAACGTTTTCTCCCGCGCGAAATCAGGTTCTACGACCGAAAGCAGCAGATTCTATCGGCGGAAGTGCAGATGACTGAGGGAATAGCGCCCAATGATCCAGCGTTGATGCCGTCTGCTGCGGCAGTTTCTCCGAAAGCCGAAAAGGTTGATCTTCCGGCAGACGCCGCAGTGGCCAGGCTCGTGAAAAGACTGGTCCCGACGTACCCTCAAGATGCCAAAGATTCTCGTGTCTCCGGCACAGTGGTTTTGCAGGCAATAATCGGCACAGATGGGAAGATCCATGACCTCCGCGTGGTGTCGGCGCCATGGCCGTCGTTAGCGGCTTCATCTTTATGGGCGGTCTTGCAGTGGGAGTATAAGCCATATCTACTGAACGGTGAGCCGGTGGAAGTCGAAACAACGATTAATGTCATCTATTCACTTGGCCCGTAAACACCGCCCATAAAACAATGAAAGGGCGCGGCTCACACCGCGCCCTCATCGTGAAGAGTGTTCAGCTGGGGTCAAAAAGCTAGAAGCTGGCTTTCAGAACTTTACGCTCGCGGCTCGCGGCGAAATCCCGCTGAGCTCCGCGGCGCGCGCCTCCGCGTACGCCGCCGCGCCCATCAGCGCCGTGCGGCTCTCCAGAATCACGCGCACCGGCATGTTCACGAGCAATTGGCTCAGCCGGCCCTTGTCGGTGAAGGCTTTCATGAAGGTTCCGTCCTTCAGCTTCTCCAGAATGCGCGGCGCGATTCCTCCGCCTACGTACAGGCCACCGACCGAAAGAACCTTCAGCGCCAGGTTGCCGGCTTCGGCCCCGTACGCCGAGACAAACATGTCCAGCGCCTTCTCGCAGATTGCGGCCTTCGCCTTCAACGCGGCCTCGGTGATCGCCGCGTTCGGATCTTCCTGTGTCATCTGCTCGGCCAGCCACGCCGGCTCTTCCATGCCGCGCACCTCGCGCAGAAATTCATAGCAGTTCGTAATCCCTTGTCCGCTCACGACGCGCTCAAAGCTGATACGCCCGTTGTATTTCTGCTTCAGAAAGCGCAGCAGGTCGATTTCGTCGTCATTGCGCGGCGCATAGTCCGAGTGGCCGCCTTCCGATGGATAGGGAACATAGTCGCGCCCATCCCAAACCAGGAACGCTTCGCCCAGGCCAGTGCCTGCCGAGATCAGCGCGCGATTGCCCACCTGCCGCGAATCCCCATCGCTCAAAGTATAAATCTGGTCTGCCGCCAGCTCCGCGATCCCATATCCGTTCGCCTGCAGATCGTTGATCAGGAAAACATAATCGATCTTCAGGTTCTTGGCGAGCTCACGGCTATCGAGCGTCCACGGCAAGTTGGTGAGCCGCAGCCGTCCTTCGCGCACCGGGCCCGGCACTCCGAAACATGCTGACGTCACCTTGTCCGTCAGGATGAATTCCTTCACGATCTCTTCGAGGCCGCCATACTCCTTGGCCGGGAACTGCTTATCGCGTGCGTGCTTCAGATTTCCGTCGGTAAAATCGAACAGCGCCAGGTGAACCTTGGTGCCGCCTACATCGCCTGCCAGAATCATTCAGTCCTCTCGATCACTCCGTAGCCTTCAGCGTCTGGCGCGGGCAGCAGCGCGGCCGCCGCCTGATCCAGAAGCAACGTCAGTATACCGTTCACGGGTGCGATGAATTGGCTCGGCAACCGCTCAGGATCGCGCGGCCCCTCCAGCACTTCATTCAGGATCATCGCCTTGTCAGGGCCCGCAATGAGGAAGAAAACATTCCGCGCATGGTTGATCGTTGGCCGGGTCAGGGTCACGCGCCACATATCCAGTTTTTCAACGTAGTTGGCTGTCACCAGACGGTCGGTCACGCGGAGAGCATCGGTGTGCGGAAAAAGAGAGGCGGTGTGGCCATCCGGACCCATCCCTAACTGGACCAGGTCAAATCGCGGCGTCTCCGTTGCGTTGAGTCCGAAGCTCTTCCTCAACTCCGCTTCGTACCTGGCTGCCGCATCATCCGGCTCCAACTCGCCTTCCATGCGGTGAATCTGCTCCGGTTTCAGCGGCACGTGGTCCAGCAGCGCCTCGCGCGTCATGCGATAGTTCGACTCCGCATCGTCCGGCGGCACGCAGCGCTCATCTACCCACCACAGGTCGAGCTTCTCCCACGGCATCCGCTCGCGCCACTCCTCGCCCAGTTCGCCGAGATTGGCGAATGCGGCTTTCGGCGTCGATCCGCCGCTGATGGCGATGCGCGCCACTCCGCGCGCCGCGACGGCCTGAACGGCCTGCTCCACAAAGAAATCCGCGGCTCGACGGGCCAGCGCGGCGGAGTTCGGTTCAATGTAATAGAGAATCTTCACGCTCTGGGCCATACGATGCACCCTTTCCGCTTGCCGTCGTTTGATGGGTCAATATTGTGTTCAGTGCAGTATGCGCGATTCCGCAGCAGGTTTCAACGGCCCAGATAGGCCCGGTACTGCGTCTCCAGCACGCCCGCGGCGCGCGCCAGCCCGATCTTCGACACGTTATACGCGTACAGGCTCTCCACCAGGTTGTTCTCTGCGGTTGCGAGAGTAGCCTGCGCCGTCACCAGCGGCAGATTGTCGTCCACGCCGGCGTTCACGCGGTCGATCTCGTCGCTCAACGCGCGCGTGGCCAGGTCTACATTCGACCGCGCCACATCTACCAGCTGCTTGTTCGCGCTCACGTCGAGCAGCGCCGCCCTCACCTGCTCGTCGATATGATTGCGAAGATCGTCGAGCTGCGCGTTGACGGACTCCATCTCCGCTTTCGATGCATCCTCGTCGCCGCGCACCTTTGCCTCGCGGAAAATCGGAAAACTCAGGACGCCCATGGCGACGAAGTTGCCGTGCGTGCCCGCTCCGTTCACGGTACTGGTGCCGTAGTAGCTTGAGAAGCTCAGCGACGGCAGGCGCTCGCTGCGGTAGACGTTGTGCAGAGCCTTGTATGCGACAGCCTGATTCTGGAGGTTCTGGTAGTCCTGCCGGTTCTGGTAGGCCGTCGCCTTCACCTCTTCCGGCGTCTGCTCGGCCAGATCGCTATAAGGAGCCGGGTCGGTCAGTTCAATCGCCTGTTCCGGATCGATGCCGATCTCCCGCTTCAACAAAATCAAATCCTTTGCCTGCTGATCTTGTGCTGCGATCAGCGATTGCTGTTGCGTCTGCAACTGCACCTTCGCCCGCAACTCGTCCAGGTTCGCCGCCGTTCCTGCCTCGTGGGCTTCATGCGCGTGATTCTCGAAGACCTGTGCCTGCTGCACCAGCGCCTTCGCGTTCTCCACTTCGCCCTCGTCTGCGATGGCTCTCAGGTAGCCCTCGGCCACGTCCTGCACCACCTGGCCGCGCGCCGTCATTTTGGCAAAGTGCGCAGCGCGCTCCGCTGCTCCCGCGGCCTTGAAGCCCGCAATCACCGGGCCGGAGAAAAGAATCTCGTTGTAGTGGATTTGTCCTTCGGTCAGGGTGTCGCGCGTGATCAGCGAGAGCCCGGCCGGCGCCGTGCCGCCTGGAAAGGCGGACGAAAACTCGCCAATCACCCGGGGATTGAATCCCAACGCCGCCAGGTCGTGCATGTAGAACCCGGTGTCTCCGGTGAGCGTGATGGTGGGCAGAAAGAGTTGCAGCGCCTGGTTATATTCCGCGTGATAGATTTTTTCGCCGTTCTCGGCTTCCTTGAGCCCGAGATTGTTTTTGAGCCCTCGCTGGACGGCGTCGTCGAGGGAAAGCTTCAGTGGCTCGCCCGTCACCGGCTGCGCGGTCACGCTGCCCCAGAAAGGATTCTCCGCGGATGAAGGATTCTGCGCCTGCGCACCCACGGCGAGGATCCCGGCCAGGATCAGGACGGCGATCAGCCCACTGCCGGGGGCAAGATGTTGCTCTCGATTCACTTCCATTATTCTCTCAGATGAGCCGCGGAAGCGAAGGGATTCACCGATCCGGCCCATTGCGCCATTAAGCTGCCTCAGACGGTCTGCGCCGCAGCTGCCCCGCCTAGCCGCAGCCGCTGATCCTGATACACGACCGCGAACAAAGTGCAATACGTTGAAGCGGCGGCGGCAATCCAGACAAGGTAAGCGCACGCAAACACCGTCGCCCCAATGCCGATGCCGACGTAGCCCCAGGGACTCATCGACAGATGCAGCATCATCCCCGCGAGCGCGGCCATCGCACCCAGGAAAAAGATGACCACTTCAACCACAAGAAACGCTGCGTACGCGATGGCGTAGATCAACAGCCCCAGCAGAAAAATGCGTCCCTTCGCGCCGTTGGTGAGCTGGTTGCTCCGCCGCAGGCTCTTCCACGCGCTTAAGTCCTCGGCCACGCTCGCCGGCATGGCCAGCACCAGACGCAGCATGATCAACACGGTATAGACCATCCAAGCAAGGTAAAGCAGCATGAACAGCGGGAAGACCACGATCATCAGTGATGGATCCATGCCACCGCGTCCGTGCGCCATCGTGAGCCCGACAGATCCGGCAATCAGCCCGCCGAACACCAGAATCGGCAGCATCACGATCAGCGCGCGCAGGACGGCCAGCCACACGTAGCGCCCGGCTTTGTTCCACGCCACCGCCCAGGCCATGCGAAATGTCACCCGGGTTCCGGTGTTGGCCTCGAGCGCAGCGTAGATACCGGCTGGCTCGTAGAGCGCAAAAATCACCACCATCAGCGCAACGCCCAGGATGTACGCCAACGCCAGCCACGCAATGGTCATCGCCGAGAAATTTGGCGTCTGGTGCAGAAATACGGGCTTCAGCACCGGGAAGAAGGCTGCAAACATGATCCCGTAGTAGGCAATGAGGCCCGCGGCTGGCGCCATCCCGATGCCCACAAAGAGCGGCCAATGGGTCCGCATCAATTGCAGCACGCGATCCAGAATTTGTCCGAAGGTCATGGGGCCACGGAGCGCGGCCAGGGCTGGCGGCGCGGCACCGGCAGGCGTCGCAGGTTGAAGTGACGAGCCGGGAAGATCAAATTCGCTCATTGGATCCCTCCGAAGGTCTGGTGAAGGACTCGCAGGGATTCTATACCGATTCGCCGTCCGGGGCTGACTTTGGGCGGATTGGAACGCTGGACTTGGACGCTAATTGGCAGCCGCCTTGCCGGATGTCCGACCTGCCGGAGCCATGCGCTTCCAGTTTGTCGAGGAATTGATCTATAGAGGCAGTTCCAGAGCCAGCGCGAGCGAGCGATTCAGATCCGCTAACAGTCCACTCGAAAGTGAGCCCACATAATCGGTCAGTTCGGCCTTGCGAAGACTCACGAGGTTGTCGCACATGATCCAGCTCTCGTGCTTCAGGCCCTGGTCGATGCTCACCGAAACTTGCGTGGACAGTCCTTCACCAGTGCTGAACACGGGCGCGCAAATCACCGTGGAAAAACGAGAGTCGATCAGTGCCTGGCGGCTTACGATCACAAAGACCCTGTGGTCCTTCGGATCGCCGCCGGGTTTCCGCACGCGATAGAGCTCGCCTCTTCTCATCGACCGGCTAAGCCTGGTACTGCAGTACGTCGAGCGCTTCCTCATTGAAGCGTTCCGCGGCAGCATCGAGCAATTCCCGGTCCCGAGCCTGGGAAGCCCGGCGGGCGTTTGCCTTCAGATACGCGAGGAGCACCCCTTCGACAAATGCTGATCTTGAGCCACCCTTCCCGGTTCGGCGATCGATCTCAGCCAGCAGGGAGGACGAAATCGTGATGGACGTTTTCGTCTTCATACCACCATCATACCACTTTCATACTACCAGTGCGGCAACGCCGTCACCCGCCCATGAACATTCCACCGTTCACGTCGATCACGTGTCCGGTGATATACGACGCCGCATCCGAGGCCAGGAACTTTACCGCCTGCGCAACGTCCTTGGGCGTTCCCCGGCGTCCGAGTGGAATCGTCGCCAGCATAGTCTTGGTCTGTTCGTCGCTCAGCACCGCCGTCATGGGTGTCTCAATGAAACCCGGCGCCACGGCGTTCACCGTGATGCCGCGCGACGCAACTTCGCGGGCCAGCGAGCGCGTAAATCCAATCAGTCCGGCCTTCGATGCCGCGTAATTCACCTGGCCTGCCTGTCCTGCGCGTCCAACTACGCTCGCAATCCCGACAATCCGTCCCCAGCGGTTCTTCAGCATCGGGCTCAGCAGCGCCTGGGTCAGCAGAAACGCTCCCGTCAAATTAATGCTCAGCACCAGGTCCCAGTCTGCGCGCTTCATACGCAGCATCAAATTGTCGCGCGTGATTCCGGCATTGTTGACGAGGATCTCCACCTTGCCGAACTTGTCGAGGATCGCTTTCGCTCCGGCCTGAATCGATTCGTCGCTCGAAACGTTCACGGTGAACGCCGTGGCATCGATTCCCTGGGCCTTCATCTCAGCCACCGTCTCGGCCAGCTTAGCTTCGTTCACATCCGCCAGCGCCAGCGTGGCCCCGGCCGCGGCCAGCTCCTCGGCAATTGCGCGCCCGATTCCCTGCGCTCCACCCGTCACCAGAGCAATTCTTCCCTGCAAATCTCCCATGATTTTTGTCGACCTCTGCGCGCTCGTCGTCGCGAGCCGCGCCTTTCCACAGCTGGTTGTTTCCAGCGCCCATTATAGATGGGCGCAAGAGGGCTATCCGCCAGCCCGGGGCGGAACGAAGTACATTAGCGCGTTCCAGCGCGGAGCCGTCCGGTTCAGCAGGCCAGTTTTAACATCCGGCCAGGCAAAACGTTCGTTGACTTTTGACGGGCAAGTTCATACAGTCTAATCACCGAGAGTCCTCCCTCTGCGGTTCATTGCACGTTCTCGCAAGCTTCGTTGCATTCCTTCCCATTACGAGGGAGAAGACAAGGGCCTCATCGTCCAATGCCTGTGAACGATCGTTCTCCACAGCGGGACTATTGAAACCGTTCTTCCTCATGCGACTAAAAACATGCTGAAAGTTTTTCTCGAGGCCTAGCGCCTGCCAGGCGCTTCCGGCACAGGACCACCTCATCCGAAAGGGGTTTGAATATGAAAAGCACTTTGCTCGGCGCAAATTGTTTCAGCACGATGAATTCTTTGGCCAGGACAAATCCACTTAGAACGCTCGTTCTGACCGCCGTCTGCGTACTCGCGATCGGGCTTGCTCCTGCGTTGCGTGGCCAGGCCACGGGAAGTTTTTCAGGCAATGTCGACGACAAATCGGGGTCGGCGATTCCCGGCGCGTCGGTTTCCATCACTTCTCAGGGCACCGGCCTCGTGCGAGACACGAAGACCGACAGTGCCGGGCACTATCTGATTCCATTGCTTCCTGTTGGAATTTACTCCGTTAAAGTGGAAGCGACCGGATTTCAGAGTGCCGAGTCAAAAGGCCTCACTCTTCAGGTCGATGAGGCCCGTGAGCTCGATTTCTCGCTCTCGCCTGCGAGTGTAACGACAACCGTGACGGTTTCCGGCGAGGCGGTCGCCGTGGAGACGACGAATCCGTCTCTCGGCCAGGTGATCACTTCGCAGCAGGTATCGCAGTTGCCGTTGAATGGGCGCGACTTTGTGCAGCTGGCCACGCTGACCGCGGGCGCCACGGCAGAAACCAACCCCAACAGCTTTTTCAACTCCAGCCCAGACAGCGAAGTTGCCGCGCGCGGCTCGTACTCGCTATCGGTGGGCGGCTCGCGCCCCAACAGCACAGACTGGCTGCTGGACGGCGTGGACAATAACGAGCTCACCGCCGGCGGCATCGGAATTTTCTCCTCGATCGACGACATTCAGGAGTTCAAGGTCCTTACCTACACCTACTCCGCCGAATATGGCACGCGTGCCGGACCCACCGTGCTGGTCACGACGAAATCGGGATCCAACGATCTCCATGGGTCGCTCTTCGAGTTCGTCCGCAACACCGATTTCGACGCACGAACTGAATTTGCGACTTCAACTCCGAAGTTCAATCTGAACCAGTTTGGCGGCTCCGTCGGCGGGCCCATTCGCAAAAACAAGACCTTCTTCTTCGTCGATGGCGAGCAGAAGTATCAACGTGAAGGAATTGTCTACACCGGTTTGCTTCCTTCCACGGCCATGCGCGGCGGCGACTTTTCTCTTGGGCCAACGGGGACGCCCGTCCTTGACGCCAACGGCGACGTCGTTCCTATCACCATTGCCAACCCGAACATGGTGGGTGCGGCTGATCCATTTTTCCAGTGCGATTCGTCAGGCAACCCCATTCCCGCGGCTGCCGATGGAAGCCAGCCGTTGGGGACCGACTGCGCCAAGATCCCCGCGAACCTCATGGACAATGTCGGCAAGGCGATGATGGCCCTCTACCCCCCGACGAACGTGAACTTTGGCGTCGCGGGCGCAAGCTACAACTACGTCACCGAGCCGGTTCGCGTTCTGAACGAAACGAAGTTCGACGTCCGGCTGGACCATACCCTCACTGCCTCAGACAATCTCTTCGCGCGGTTCAGCTACGACCAGGCATTCTCTTTTGCCCCCGGTGGCGCGCCCGCACCGTACCTTGCTGAGGGCAACCCATTCGGCAGCAATGAGAACCTCATTAACCACGCGCGCAATGCCGCCATCGGCGAAACCCACGTGTTCTCGCCGAACACGCTCAACCAGGCCACCCTTGGATACGACCGCATCTTCGACTACATCGCGTCCCAGGACAACTTCACGTGCGAGGCGGCCAAGCTGGGAATTCCCGGCGCGGATATTGACTGCTCGTCCGGCGGATCCCCGACTGCCGGAGGCTTATACAGTCAAGGCATGCCTTCTGCCATCATTGAAGGCGGTTATTGGTCTCTCGGCGATCGCGGATACTCCCCGTTTCAGGGTGGAACCGATATCTTCTCGTTCAAGGACGATCTCGATCTGATCCGGGGCAAGCATGAAATTCACACCGGCATCGATCTGCGCGCCAACCAGATGAACGTGGGCACGGAAGCATTTCAAGATGGCTTCTGGATCATTGGCCTGTTCGGAAACTTCAGCGGCGCGGGCGTTGTCTCCGGCGATTCCGAAGCGGACTTGCTGATGGGAATGACCGGATTAGCTGAACATGACCAGACATACGACGGCGCAATCAGCGGCCGCCGCTGGAAGATCGTGCGGCCCTTCGTCGAGGATGATTGGCGCGTTACCCCGTCGCTCACCCTGAACCTCGGCCTGGCGTGGGATATGACCACGCCGGTCACCGAAGAGCATAACCGCATGTCCGACTACATTCCCTCAACTGGACAACTTCTCATTGCCGGCAAGAACGGAGTGAGCAACTCAGCCGGCATCAAGATGTACTGGGGCGCATACGAGCCGCGCGTTGGCGCCACCTGGAAAGTTCTCGGCAGCGACAAGACCGTCCTTCGCGTCGGCTTTGGCATCTATCACGATTCGTCGTGGAACCAGGGCGCGCAGGGCCTGTGGCAGAACCCGCCCAATCTCGGCGAGTCCGATGCACTTCCAGCCACCTATTCGACAGGCTGCGCCTACTCGACGTCTTACTGCGCGGTCACTCTCGATCAGACGCCCGAGCTGGTGGACTACAACGGCGGCCCGTTTAACCTCTCCGCAGGATTTCAGCCGCTGCCGACGCCGCAGGATGTGGCCAGCTTTGTGGGCACATACGCCTACCAGCCAACCAACTTCCAGCCGGGCAGAGTTCACCAATATAACGTGAACATCGAGCGGCAGTTGCCCGGTGACGTTGTGCTCACCGCGGGCTATGCCGGGTCTACGGGCGGGCATTTGACGGTCATCGGCAATGCTCTCACCGTCAACAGCCCAAACAATTGCGGAACCGCCGGCTACACGATCGGCTGCCTGCCCGGCGGTGCGCCCTACTTCTACCCCTACACCCCACCGAACTTCAACTCCATCCTGCTCTACGGCGACCCGGGGAAGACGAATTACAACTCACTGCAGATCAAGGCGGAGACCAAGACGCCGAAACACGGTCTCTACGCTCTGATTGCCTACACGTACTCGCGCACTTACGACAACGGCCTCTCCGACGGCCTGGGATCGGAGCTGAGCGCACCCTACTTCCCGCTGCCCAACTGGCAAAAACTCGACTGGTCTCTGTCGCAGATCAATCTCAATCACAGCTTCACCGGCAGCGTCATCTACGATCTTCCATTCGGCAAAGGCAAGACGTTCGGAGGCAATTGGAACCCTGTGACCGACACGGTGTTCGGCGGCTGGCAGTTGACGCTGATCGAACGTGTCTCTTCGGGGTTCCCCGTTCCGCTGATCGACAGCAATAACTCTTCGGGCACTACCTTCAACGCCGGTGGCAACGACAATAACTACAACCGGCCCGATCAGGTCTCCGGCTGTGATCCGTACAAAGCGAATCACGGCCAGCATCAGTGGATCAACGCAGCGTGCTTTAAAGCGCCGATCGCCGGCGATTTGGGCAACGCCGCGCGCGTCCCGGTCGTCGGGCCCGATTTCGTCAACTCAGACTTCTCGGTGATCAAGGACTTTCCTTTGCCGCGCGAGGGGATGGGCTTGAACTTCCGCGCCGAGTTCTTCAACCTCTTCAACCACCCGGAGTTCGGTAGCCCGGTGAACGATATCAACGCGCAAGGATTCGGCGCCGTCGGCACCACGGTCAACAATCCTCGCCTTGTGCAGTTGGCCCTGAAGCTGGCTTTCTGAGTTGGGTTCAAGCCGTTTCTGCTGCCGATCGCTTTCGGCCTACAGCAATCTCAAAAACTGCTGTAGGCCGCGGCATGCAGCCCGACGGCCGGCTGCCGCCAGCTTGGTGCCGAGGATCTGAAAGCTCAGGGCCAAGAGCAAAAAGCAAGAAGCTTAAAGCTAGCCTCGCCTGTTTCCGCGGGTTAGAATGGAATCCCCGGTTGAAACCAGCGTCCCTGCAGAGCATTTAAACGTCCTATGAGTAGCACACCCGCCGGAGTTTTGGCAGTGCTCCTGACTGAGACCCTGGATTCAGCACCGAAGTTGCCAAGTCGCCCGTGGAGGACGAGTGAAAGAGCGGCACTGGAATAATCTGGTTGGTTCTCTCCGGCATGGCAACTGCGTCCTCATGCTCGGCTCCGAGATTCCCGTAAAGTCGTCTTCCACGGCGAATGGATCTCAGAGCGGCAACACGCTGGCCGAGGAACTGCGGCTTCGCCTGGCCCACGAGCTCGAAGAGGATGACCGCTCTCCCAGCGGCAATACGCTGGCGGCACTCGCTCAGCAATACGAAGACACTGAAGGATTCGGACCGACCACTCTCCGCGCCACTGCGGAGATGGTCCTGGCGTCGCGCCAATACAGTCCCTCGTCTGTGCATGAGCAGTTGGCGGCGCTTCCGTTTTCGCTCATTGTGACCACCGGCCAGGACGCCATGCTGGAGCAGGCGCTTAAGGCGGCGGGCAAGACGCCGATCTCGCATCGTTATCATCTGCGCGGAGACAAGAGAGAAAACCCGGAGTTTGTTTTGCCCGGTACGCCGGCTTCGCCCGTCGTCTTCCATCTGTTTGGGAGCGCCGAGGAACCGTCCTCGCTCGTGCTCAGCGAGAATGACGTTCTCGACTTCCTGATCAGGGTCGTCTCTGAGCGGCCGCCGCTTCCTAATAGCCTGTTGCGCGTTCTCAAGCGCGTCGGTCAGAGCTTCCTGTTTGTCGGCTTCGGAATCAGGCACTGGGATCTGCGCATTCTTCTCAAGATCCTGCTCCGCGCGCTGGAACTCAACCGCAGCGGCCCGGCCATCGCAGCTGAACCTCTTGACGGACTGATCCAATCGGATCGCGAGGAGATGATCCTGTTTTACCAGCGCGGCACGCGGGTTGAACTGGAAGACGACGACGTGGGGGATTTCCTGAACAAGCTTTCGCAAAGACTGGAGGCCGACGGCGGGTTTGTGGGACAAGCCATGCCGCTCGGGCCTCGCCCCCGCGTATTCATCAGCTATGCGCGAGAGGATGCGGCCCTGGCGTCGAGGGTGTTTGACGCCCTGCAAAAAGCGTACTTCGAGCCGTGGCTCGATCAGGAGTCACTGCAAGGCGGAGACGACTGGAACAAGCGCATCGAGAATGACCTGGACGCCTCGGACTTTGTGCTGGTGCTCTATACGCCCGCATTCTGCAAGAAGACCGACAGTTACGTGAACAAGGAAGTGGCGCTGGCGTGCGAGCGCGCGCTTCGCGTGCGCGGCTCGTTCCTGATTCCTGTTCGTACCGAAGTACTGTCTGAGGATGACCGGGTTGATGCGCTCCGCAAATTCGATGAAATGGAGTTGCGGGAAACCGATTTCGACGAAGACTTCTCCAAGATCATTTCAACCTTGAAGCGCGAGTATCAGCGCCGCAACCGATAGAGAGTCACGATGGAAGCCCTTCACCGCTATCCCGGCGCTCAACCGTTCCGCGACGACGAGTTTTCTCGTCGCACATTTTTCGGGCGCGAGCCGGCTACTGTCGCGTTGACTGACCAGATCCTCGCCAATCGCCTGGTGATTGTGTATGCCAAATCGGGCCTGGGCAAGACTTCTCTGCTGAACGCCGGCGTAGCGCCACGCCTTCGCGAAGCCAACAGCCTGCCGCTTTTTGTGCGCGTCAACGACACGAAGAACGGGCCTCTGTTTTCGGTTTTCGAAGGGGTGAAGGCCGAAGCCGAGCGGCAGCAGGTCGAATATGTTCCGGGAGACAGATCTTCTCTCTGGAGTTTTTTCAAGACGGTTGAATTCTGGCGCAACGACATTCTCCTGACGCCGGTCCTGATCCTCGATCAATTCGAGGAACTGTTCACATTGCAATCGCAAGAGGCGCGGGAGGGATTTCTTTCCGAGCTGGGCTATCTGATTCGCGGCGTTGCTCCGCCATCGCAGCCGAAGATCGAGTCAGCCTCGAGCGAGGGTCCACCATCGATCCGCGTGGTTCTGTCGCTGCGCGAAGACTTTCTGGGGCTGCTTGAAGAAGCTTCCGATCACATACCGGAGATCCTGGATCATCGCTACCGGCTGGCGCCGTTGACGTACGAGATGGCCTCGAAGGCCATCACCGGCCCGGCCGAAATCGAGTCCAGTGATGCTTCCACGCGGGCTTTTCGCCTGGAGCCCGATGTCGTGAGCTCGATTCTTGCCTATCTCACCAAGTCGGCTGCCGGGGCTCGCAGCTCCGGCGGGCGGAATGTGGAGCCATTCCACCTGCAGTTGATTTGCCAGCGCATCGAGAGCATTGCCGCGTTCAAGCAGAAACAAGCCGGCGGCGAAGTGGTCGTCAACTTCAAAGATCTGGGCGGCGATGCCGGCTTGGCCGAGACGCTCGAGAATTTTTATGCCGATGCCATCCGCTCGCTTCCGGTCAGATATCTGCGCGGCGCGGTCAGGGTTCTTTGCGAGCAATACCTCATCAGTCCTGAAGGCCGAAGGCTCAGCGTCGAGGAGCGCGAGCTGCTTCGCCAACTGAAGTTGCCCCGCGAGACGTTAAGCCAGCTGGTTGACCGCCGTCTGCTGCGTACAGATCGGAGATCGGACAGCACCTATTACGAATTGAGTCACGACGCCTTGGTGCAGCCAGTGCTCGCCAGCCGGCGCGTGCAGGCCATGGTCGTAAGCTGGGCTGCGGTTCTGGCCGGTTCCATTGTTTGCCTGGCGGCGGCCGCATTCATCATGCTTTGCCTCTACACGATTATTTTCGGAACTTCGAATACGCCCAGCGGCGAGGCCGGCCTTTCCATCTTTGCGTTTCTGTCGCTGTTTGTCGGCGCCGGTGGTATTGTGTGGTTCCGTTCCGGCCTGCGGCGGCTGAGGCGCTATCGCCGCCATGCTCCCAGCGAAGCCGCCGAAGTGCTGCCCACGCTTCAGCCGCTCAAATTCAGGATCCTTGGATGGGTTCTGCTGGGCATCGGCGCCGGCATCATCATTGTCTGGGGACTGGTCGGGCTCTTCGGCCTGGTCAAGTATGGCACTCCGATTTTCACCAACGGCGTTACCCCCAAGTGGCTTAGCTGGATGGGGGGAGACGTCGATTCGGCGTGGGTGATCGTGCACGACCATCCTGTCATCGAGTTGATGTGGTGGGTCGTGGAGCACGCGGTCATCATTCTCTTCGGCTACCTGATTCTTCAGCTTGGAATGCGCGCGATGTGGCCGCATAAGTTCCGCATCAAGCGCAAGGCGCCGGGCTTCGGCTCCCTGTCTTGGGGTGTGCTGGCATTCGTCAAAGGCTTGTCGGGTTGCGTTGCCCTCGTGGTCGCGACGGTGGGCTTCTACACACTTAGGAGCTGCACAACCGTGTGGCACGGCATTGCTCCTTCCTGGCTCACTGGAACCCTCATCAGCTACCGCTACACAGATTCGTGCCAGGCCTTCTCTCAGAAGGTCGATTGGGGCGCAATCAGTTTTGCGGTGTTCTTTATCTCGCTCCTCGGCCTTTCAATTGCCTGGCTCAGCAGCGCGGTTCTTGAGGTTCGCGACGCACTCCGCCAGGATGGTCTTGCGCAGCCGGGAAAAAAGCTTCCGCTGGTTTTGGGAACCGCGACAGTATGCTTGATCGCCGTCATTGGGACGCTTCTGTTCTGGACGCACGCCGCCTCGCCCTCAAGTGGCGAAGCGGGAAGGGATCGTGCGCATCAGGCTCCAACGGTAAACGTGAAAGCGCCGCTCGCAGGGCCATGGTCAATATGGTCGGTTGGGGAAAAGGCGAAGATGATTGAGTCAGAAGACGGCGGCCTCACCTGGACCACGAAGAATACGAGCACGGGGGCGTTTTACTCGGTGGCTTTCCCCACCCGGCAGGCAGGCTGGGTGATCGGCAGCGGCGGCGCTATCTTCCACACGAATGACGGTGGCGCGACTTGGGGCCAGCAGGGCAAGGGTCTAACCACCGAAGACCTCAGCGAAGTGGATTTTGTGGGGCCGAATGTCGGCTGGATCGCCGGAGGCGAAGGCGTCATTCTGCATACCGAGGACGGTGGAGACACCTGGAAGCCACAGAAGAGCGGGGCTCCCGGCTACCTTTCCTTCGTGGCCTTTATCAACAAGCAGGTCGGCTGGGCGTCGGGTTCTGACGGCACAATCCTCCACACCGACGACGGCGGCGCCACATGGAAAAAGCAGAACAGTCCCATCGTTCGATCCTTGATCGGGATGTCGTTTCCTTCAGCGACTTCGGGCTGGGTCGTGGGCAGAAAAGGCGCCATTCTGCATACCGATGACGGCGGCGGCACCTGGAAGATCCAGTCCGGCGGCACCCGCGTCGATTTAATGTCGGTTGCGTTTGTGAGCCCGCAGTCAGGGTGGATCGTCGGCCGTGACGGCGTCATTCTGCACACTGACGACAGCGGCGCTACCTGGAAGTTCCAGACCAGCGGCACCCGGGAAGATCTGGATGAAATCAACTTTGTCACCCCGCAAGTGGGCTGGGCGGTGGGGCATGACGGCATTGTTCTGCAGACCAAAGACGGCGGAAGCACCTGGTTGCAGGAGAAGAGCGGCACCGATGTCGACTTGATGTCTGTATGTGTTGTGAAACCGTACGGTGTGATCGGCCTTCAGTTAATGGACGTCATAAGCGGGACCGGCGCGAAGGCCCACGTTGTCAGAGACGGATCGAAGATCGGCGCCGTGGTTCCAGGCGGTCCCGCGGATCAGGCCGGACTCAAGATTGGCGACATACTCGTTGCGCTGAACGGAAACCCCGTGAAGAACACCGCTGATTTCGTCAGTTCAGTCTTTGCGCTGAAACCGGGTACCGCCGCCAGGGTGGGCTACCTTCGCAACGGGAAAGAGGGGACGGCCGATGTGATCGTCGGCGATGGATCGAAACCGTTCCAGAGCCCTGCACATCATTAGGCCGGCGCAACCAACATACAGGTCATGCGAAGCTCGCCGGCTGCGAGACGATCTGATCGGATCGCCACTGGCCAAAAGCCACAACCGCTCACCCAGCACAGAAAAGCTAGTAGCCAGGAGCTAACAGCTAGGAGCTGGACTTACGTTGGCGTTGCCGCCACCGTCACCGGCCGCGCCGCCAGCGCAGGACGCGCCAACTCCGCCGGCCACACATACACGGCCAGCCGCCGCGAGTAGTGCAGCACCGGCTCGCGGTCGAGCAACTCCAGGCCCACTGCCGTTGCAAGGTCGTTGCGCTCGATCTCCGCCTGCGCCTCTTCGAGGGGCCATGAAACATGGTGCAGATTTGCCTTGATCGGTTCTCCCGCGCGGTTGGTTGAAAACACGCACGGCCGTTCCGTGAAGAAGTACTCGAATGACCCAGGCCGCATCTCCGCAGTCGTCCGCGTGGGCCCGAGCCCCCTGTACCGTGCCTTGAAAATGACGGGCTTCCGCGAGAATCGCCGCCGGCTGTAGAAAGCAAACTCGCGCTCCGAACGCGGCTCCAGGTACATCTCCGCCAGCCGATACGGCAGGTGGTACACAAGGTGCGCCGCCGCCACCGCCAGCAGGTTGCTTGAATCCACGCTGAAGCAGTAGAACCCCGGCGTTCCCGTGAACCGGTCGCGCACGTAGGTCCGCAAATTCAGGTCAGGGAAGTTTCGCAGGCCCGGAATCGCGGGCAGGCTGCGGACCTTGATGCGGTCCAGCCAGAAGGGCACAGCCCCCAACCACGCCGACCCCTGCATGGTATCGGCTTCAAGCCAATCCGGCAGTAGCGACTCCATCTTCGCGGTCGCGATGGGCCAGTGCGCAAACAGCAGATCGTTCCAGCGCTGGGTCATTGCCCAGCGCCCCGCCGGCAAGGGCCGCGGTTTGTGCGACGTTCGCACCAGATACTCCCGCATGGCTGCTCCCGTGCTCCAGGGCTTCCACTCCGCCGTCGGGCGCGGGTGCTCCCTTATGACGTATTCTGTCCGCGAGACCATCCTCATGTCCAGTGAATCTTCGCCCCCGCTCTCCGCGCGCAACCAAACCGAAGTCATCGCCATCCATGGCGCCGACCCCGAAATCCTCGCCTTCGCCATGGCCAAGTATTCCCGCTCGGCTCTTTCCATGCGCGATTCCCTGGCCGAAATCAGCTCTCAGCGCGCCGAGCAGTTCCTTAACACCTTTTATTTTCAATACGGCCATCGGTCCATCGCCGACCTGGCCCACATCGCATTCGCCGTTGAGAGGCTCTCCCTGCTTGCGGCCATCGTTCTCGTGGACGAAACCCGATGGGATGGACAGGAGCGGTCTACCCGGTATCAAAACTTCCTCGAGTCCGGCTTCTACTACCCCGATTTTGCCGGCGACGCCCACTCCCTGGAACTCTACGAGCGCACCATCGAGTCGCTGCTCGGCGCCTACAAGCGCACAACCCTGGCCGTCGTCGATCTGCTTCGCCGCCGCGTCGGCCGCCCTGAGGGCCTCAAGCCCGACGCCTACGAACGCACCCTCCGCGCCCGCGCCTTTGACGTAGCGCGCTACCTGCTTCCCCTGGCCACCAATACGTCGCTCGGGCAGATTGTCAGCGCGCGCACGCTTGAAACACAGGTCTCGCGATTGCTTTCGCACCCCGCCGCCGAGATCCGTCTGCTCGGCGAAAGACTTCGCGAAGCCGCTACTGGCCCAGCGTGGAACCTGAACGCCAAGGCTGCCCAGATCGTCATTGATAAAATCGCCGCCCTCGACGTCGAGACTGCGCCGGACATCGCCGCGCAGGCAGCGGCTCTGTTCACGCGCGAAGTCCGCACCGCGCCCACTCTTGTGAAATATGCGCAGCCCAGCGACTATCTCATCCAGACCCGCGCAGAGCTCACCCGCGCGGCTGCCGAGCTGCTGAACAAAGTGCCTCCCGCCGCCGCCCCGCTGGTCGATCTCGTGGAGCGCACCGAGACGCTCGAAGTCGAACTCGCCGCCACACTGCTTTATTCAGTCAGCCGGCATCCATACCGCCAGCTTCGCGACTTCGTCTCTGGCCAGCCCGCCGCACGCATCACGGAGATCATCGAGCTGGGCCTGAGGCACCGCGGCAGGCACGACGAAACACTCCGCGCATTTCACGCCGGCGCCGCTCTCCGGTTCGACATACTCATGGACATCGGCGGCTTCCGCGACTTCCATCGCCATCGCCGCTGCACCCAGATCATCCAGGATTTCACCGCGCTGCACGGCTACGAGACGCCCGGCTGCGGCGACTTGCCGGCTGGCTCCGATATTCTCGCCGAGGCCGGCATCCTCGCCGAGTACCGCAGCGCCATCGACGCCGCCCACCGCACGGCCAGCGTGATTGCCGCCGCGCCGGTTGTCGAGGCCGCGCAATCCGCAACCTATCTCTATCCGCTGGCCACGCGCATCCGCGCCCTCTTCAAAATGGATTTCGCCGAGGCGCAGTACATTTCCGAACTTCGCTCCGGTCCCGCGGGCCACTTCAGTTATCGCCGCGTCGCTTGGGAGATGTTCCTCAAGCTTCAGAGCCAATACCCGACGCTGGCCGCGCACATGCGCGTTACCGATTTCACGCAGCCGATCGACATCTTCCAGCGCTGAGGGGCGCAGGCCCCGAATCACGAAACACAGCTCCGCGTCGTATACTCACTTCGTCCGCAATTCCCTCACGGACTCCGCCCCTCACCACGCTCGAAGACCCCGCACGTTCACCTTTTTCGCGAAGGCCTTCATCCCAATCACGCCCGGCTGCAATGCCGGACCTTCAAGCGCCGGGAGCGCGACTACCGGCCTGCAATCAGGAGGTTTCCCATGAGCTGGATTCAAAAAGCAATTCTATGGCCTTGCCTTGCCGCAATTCTGTTGGCCGTGGCAGCGCTCGCTGCCCCCGCGTCCGCGCAGGACGCCAACATTCGCAGCGTCACCTTCTATACCGTCAAGCCCGATCGCATCGCCGATTTTCAGGCGGAGGTCAAGGAGTACAACGCAATCCTCGCTAAAGCCGGCTCCGACCGCTACAGCACCATCTGGGTTGCGCTCACCGGACCGTATGAATACGCGCGCGTCCAGATGTACTCGAAGTGGGCCGACCTGGACAAGACCGTCGCCAACGACCCCAAGCTGAAAGATCAGGCCGTCGATCTTGCGCGTCTCTCCAATCACATCGTCGAGTGCACTTCAAGCTGGTGCCGCGAGATCGAGGTCGTGGATCCCGACCTGAGCCTGCCCGAGAGCGGCGACGAGCCCCAGATGATTCGTGTTCTCGTTACACAGGTGCGCCCCGAGAAATACCGCGACTATCTCGTCTTCCAGAAAAACGTGATCCTGCCCGCCATCAAGAAGAGCGGAACGAAGGACTACAACTTTGCCGATGTGCATTTTGGAGTCGCCGGCCCGACATTTGTTTCTGTCGTCGGAATCAAGAATTGGGCCGATCTCGATGACGGCGTTGGCGCTCAAAAAGGAGTGAGCAACGAGGAATACCAGGCCATCGTTGACCAGGCGCACTCCCTTATTGTGTCCAGCAACTTCCTCATCTATCGCTACGAGTCCGATCTAAGCTATCTGCCCGCAGCGACACCCGCCGCCAAATAACTGCGGCGGCATCGGGTGAAAGCTGAAGACTGATTGCGGCACGCTGAAATTGTTGCCCCATCCTTCGCCGGTTCTCTGGCGAAGGGTGGGAATCCACGCCGGGGCGGGACGGGGTCATCAACGGCTTGCTGTCCGGTTGCTCTTGAACTCGGCTGTGCGAAAATCAAACTTTGCACACGCAGTCCAATTTCCGCCTGCTCATTGTCCGCCTGGGTGCAATGGGCGATATTCTTCACGCGCTGCCTGCGGTGACGGCGCTGCGCGTGGCGCATCCGGACTGGCAGATCGGCTGGGTGGTCGAGCCGCGCTGGCAGCCGCTGCTGAAAACAGAGAACAGAGAACAGGGAACAGTGAACAGGGGTGCCGAGGAGTCGTTGCGCGACCTTGAAATGCCTGGCCGCCCGGCTGTGGGGGTTGCTCGCGACGCGGCGATGCCTGTCGTTGACCGTCTTCATTTCGCGCCCAGCCGGGAATGGAAGCGTCATCCGCTGAGTGCCGGCACGCGCAGAGCCATCGCAGCCTTGCGCCGCGAGCTACGCGCCGCGGGTTACAGCGCAGTGCTCGATCTTCAGGGCGCGATCCGGTCGGCGGTGATCGCCCGCATGAGCAGCTGTGCGCGCCGCATTGGCGAAGCGAGCCCTCGCGAGTGGCCCGCTCAATGGCTCTTCACGGAGCGCGTCGTCACGCATGGCGCGCACGTCATCGAGCAGGACGTCGAGCTTGCCTCCGCCGTCGCGGGCGATGCGCTTTCGGCCGTGGACGCTCGTTTGCCGATCGATCGTGAAGCCGAAGCGTGGTGCGCGTCGTGGCTTGCGGCGACTTTTTCCGGCGCCGCGCGGTTGATCGCGCTCATCACTCCCGGAGCTGGCTGGGGCGCCAAGCGCTGGCCACCCGAGCGCTACGCCGCTGTTGCCGAAGGGCTCGCACAGCGCGGATTACACGTGGTGGTCAACGCCGGGCCCGGTGAAGAGCCGCTCGCCGCTTCGATTATCGCTGGCGGCGCGGCCGTCGCCGTCACGCCGACACTGCCGCAATTGATCGCGCTCACCCGCCGCATCGCGCTCTGCATCGGCGGAGACACAGGTCCGCTGCATCTGGCCAGCGCGCTCAGCCGTCCGGTCGTCGGCATTTATGGTCCTACCGATCCCAGCCGCAACGGCCCGTACGGTACGCGCGCCCGCGTGCTGCGCAGTCCAGACAGCCGCCGCGACCACTCGCGGCGTTCCGCACCCGATCCCGGTTTGCTGACCATCGCACCGGACGATGTTCTCCGCGCCGCCGACGAGCTGCTGGCAGAAGAGGATGCGCGATGAGCGAGCCAACCCAGCACTCCACTCCTCCAAAGGCCCGCTCCATGCAATGGCGGTGGAAGAAAGTGGCGCGCCGCATTCGCGTTCCTCTCGGTTTTTTCACGGCTGCCGTTTATCTCTTTGAAATCGTTCGCCGCGCGCCGCATCCAGCCGCGATCGCATGGAGCGGGCTGCTGGTTTTGCCCGGCGTGGCCCTGCGCGCCGCCGCATCGGGCACCGTGAAAAAGAATCAGGAGCTCACCGTCGCCGGCCCGTATGCGTACACGCGCAATCCGCTCTATCTGGGATCGACGCTGATCGCCGCCGGATTCGCGGTGGCGCTGCTCAGTTGGCCAATGGCGTTGCTTCTCGCGGTGGGGTTCGCGGCAATCTACGTTCCGGTCATCGCGTCTGAAGAGCAATTTCTTCGCGCAACGTTTCTCGAGTTTGATAACTACTGCCGAAGCGTGCCGCGATTCTTTCCGCGCGTCACGCCAGCCAAGCTGTCGCGCGCCTCGGCCGCGCAGTCTGATTCTGAGCCAGTTACCAAAGCGGCTACGGGGGGCTTTTCGTTCGCCCTGTACCTCAAGCACCGCGAGTACAATTCTGCTTTAGGGGCCGCACTGCTGTACCTGAGCCTGATCTACCTGCGACCGGTGCTGGAGGTTGTCATGCACCGATCCTGGTGAGCGCTTTCCGCGTATATGAAGTCCAAACAGAAGAGGCCAGGTGAATTTATGAGGAGCCGTGCCGAACATTGAAGACACGCGCTATCGCAAGTTCAAAGCGGCAGTACCCGAAGCCACGGCATCAATTCGCCGCGGCCCCAAGGAGCGGCGACCTCCTTTGAAACTCAACCGGCCACGCCCACTCCGGTTTTGCCGTAGCGCATTCGCACTGTTGTTTGTGCTTGCGCTGGCGGCCACCTCGTTCGGCCAGGATGGTACCATCCTTGCGCCGCCGCGCCCGGGCTTCACGTTCCCGCAGAAACAGACGCTCACCTATTCGGTCGATTGGCGTGTCTTTCCCGCCGGCACTGCCGTCGTACATTTTGAAGCGGCCGGCGATCGCGAGCGCGTGATCGCCTCGGCGTACACCAGCGGCGCCATCAACCTGATCTTTCACGTCGTCGATAACTTCCAATCCGACTTCGACCTCGACAAGGGGTGCACCTACGACTTCGACAAGCAGACCGTCGAGGGGCGGCGACAGTTCAACTCCACGCTGCACATTGACTACGCGGCGGCCAAATCGATTCTCGACGAGAAGAACATGGTGAGCGGGCAGACGAAACATGTGGAGTCTCCCGTGAAGGGCTGCGAGACCGACCTGCTGACCGGCGTGTTCTATCCCGGCTCGCAGCAACTGGTGGTGGGGAACAGCTTTGTGATTCCAGTTGCCGATGCCCAGCGTACGGTGCTGGTGACGATGAAGGTTGAAGGGCGCGAAGAGATCAAGACTCCGCTGGGCACATTCAAGACGATTCGCGTGCAGCCCACTGCCGACGCGGGCGTGGTGAAGAACCGGGGCAACATCTGGATCTGGTACACCGACGACGAGCGCCACCTGCCGGTGCAGATGCGCGCGCGGCTGTTCTGGGGAACGATCACCTTCCGGCTGATCGGCAACGAGAACAAGTGACAGGGTCAGTGAACAGTGATCAGTGGTCAGTGATCCATGGTGAGCGGTCGGCGGCAGAGAGTGTTTGTGGCGGCGCGGACGCCGCCACGACAGCCGGTCTGGAGACCGGCGCTACAAGAGGCCTTGCGGTGTAAACTTCTTCTTCATTCGGAGCGGCGATTTGTTCCGGGTGTGAGGAAGACTTATGCGCAGATCCATACTCATTGGCGTTACCCTCCTATCGTTCTCCTTTACCTTCAGCCAGAGTGCATCTTCGAATGCGCAGGCCGTGCAAGGCGCGCAACCGGCGGCGGCCAAACGGCCCATGACGTTTGAGGACATGATGCAGATGAAGCGGCTCGGCGATACGGCCGTTTCGCCGGACGGCAAGTGGCTGGCGTACTCTGTCACGTCCGTCGATCTCGGCCAAAACACCAAAACAGCGGAGTTGTGGCTGCAGGCGATTGCGGGTGGCGGCACTGATGAACCTGCCCCGATGAAGATCGGCGTCGCACAGCCAGGCGACTCCGGCGTGCAGTTCTCGCCAGACGGGCACTCCGTGCTCTTTCTTTCGGGCCGAGAGGGCGGGCAACAAATCTGGATCGCGGACTTTGATCCGGCATCGGGCGCGACGAGCAATGCGAAGAAGCTGACGGCGATTGCGACCGAGGCCGACAATGCCAAGTGGTCGCCGGACTCAAAGTCGATTGTGTTCACGTCGACCGTTTATCCGGACTGCCCGGCCATTACAACTGCGGACTTCGACACCGGGAACAGGTGCAATGCGGGCCGCGATGCTGTGCAGGCAGCGAGCAAGGTGAAGGCGCAGATCTGGACGCACCTCTTGTATCGCCACTGGGACCACTACACGGGAGACAAGCGGAGCCACTTGTTTTTGGTTTCGGTTGACGGGGGCGGAATGCGCGATCTGAATCCCGGCGACACGCACGATGTTCCGCCGTTCTCGCTCGAGGGAGGGGGCTGCGGATGCGACTTCTCGCCGGACTCAAAGGAGCTGGCGTTCACCGAGAATCCTGATCCGGTGCCGGCGATCTCGACCAGCGCGCAGGTCTACACGCTCGACCTGACCGACCCGAATGCCAAGCCGGTGAAGGTGAGTACGTCGGCGGGCGGCAACTTCAATCCGGCGTACTCGCCAGACGGGAAGTATCTGGCTTGGCGCAGCCAGGAGCGGGCAGGGTACGAGAGCGACAAGTTCCGGCTGTGGCTCTATGACCGCGCGGCGAAGACTGGCAAGGATCTGTTGCCGAAGTTTGACAACTGGGTGGATGAATTTGCGTGGGGACCTGAGGGTGCAAGTGTCATTTACTTCGCGTCTCCGACCTCTGGGGAGGAAGGGGTCTTTGCATTAAATGTGTTCGATGGCAGGCCAAATCCGATTCCTGCCTATCTCACGGATGAAGGCGGGTATGGCGATCTGCATCCGACTCGAGATGGCGAGACGCTCATCGCCGCTAAGATGTCTGTACAGTCGCCAGGCGAGGTTGTTGCGCTTCAGTCGCACTGGGTTGGTCATACGCTGTTCGATATCGCCGTAGTGGACGGTAACGGACGTCACATGGAGCTTGGATCAAATCCTCAACGGTTGGACCAGAAGCAGGTCACCCACCTCAACGATGCGCTGCTCGCTCAGCTTGATCTGCCCAAGATGGAGGACTTCTGGTTTACGGCGCAAGATGGCACGAAACTCCAAGGCTTCCTCATCCGGCCGCCGGGGTTCGATGCGGCGAAGAAGTATCCGGTGAAGTTCCTGATTCACGGAGGGCCACAGGGCAACTGGGGCGACGACTGGAGCTATCGCTGGAACGCCGAGCTCTTCGCCGCCAACGGTTATGTCGTCGTCATGATCAATCCGCGCGGGTCGACGGGATATGGCCAGGCCATCGTTGAAGGCGTCAGCGGCGACTGGGGCGGCAAACCCTTCACCGACCTGATGACGGGACTCGATTACGCGGAGCAGCACTACAGCTTCATCGACAAGACGCGCGAGTGCGCGCTGGGCGCAAGCTACGGCGGATTCATGGCCAATTGGATCCTCGGCCACACGGACCGCTTCAAGTGCATCGTGACCCACGACGGCATGTTCAACGCGGAGTCGGCGTTTGGAACGACCGAAGAAGACTGGTTCAACATCTGGGAGTTTAAAGGGCATCCATGGGACTACTACGGGAAGCCTGATGACGAGAACCCATTCCGCAAGTGGTCGCCGTCGTACTATGCGAGAAACTTCAAGACGCCGACGCTGGTGGTTCACGGGCAATTGGATTACAGACTTGACCTGAGCGAGGGGCTGCAACTGTTTGACACGCTGCAACTGCTTGGCGTGCCGAGCAAGATGCTCTACTTTCCCGATGAGGGGCACTGGGTGCTGAAGCCGCAGAACTCGCAGCTCTGGTACAAGACGGTGAACGACTGGGTGGACCAGTGGGTGAAGCAGAGAACAGGAAATAGAGAATAGAGAACAGAGAACAGAGAACAGAGAACAGAGAATAGAGAACAGAGAACAGAGAACAGAGAACAGAAGAAGGTTTGATGGCGCTGAGACAAAGAGCCGCGAAGAAGAAGGCGCCGCTCGGCGAAGCGGGGCTGTACAACTACGCGGTGAAGGCGCTGGGGCGGCAGATGCGGACTGAATCCGAGCTGCGCCGCCTGATGACGGCGCGCGCCGAGCCGGGCGGCAGCGGCGAAGCAGCGGTGCGGGCGGCGATTGCGCGGCTGAAGGAGCATGGCTATCTCGATGACCGCGCGTTTGCCGAGACCTATGCGCGGCTGCGCCAGGAGAACGAGAAGCTCGGCGCGCGGCGCGTGCAGCAAGACTTGCAGCGCAAGGGAATCCGGACCGATCTGATCAAGGAAACGGTGGATGCGCGCTACGGCGAGACGGACGAGGAGAAGCTGGCGCGCGAGCATCTGAGCCGAAAACGCATTCCAAAACCTGAGAGCCCAAAGGACACGGCGCGAGTAATGCGTCGGCTGGTGGCGGCGGGATTCTCGACGGGCACGATCTACAAGGTGTTGCGGCGGTGGGATGTGCCGGAGGAAGAGCTGGCGGCACTCGAGAGTCTTGAGGACGAATCGAATGCCGGGCACGGCGAAGAGTGATGGCGGCAGGCGGGGGGCATTCCGTAGAGAACGGCCTGCAAGTTTGTGGAAGAACCGAGCGCGGCGGAGTGTTTACTGATAAGTCATCAAGTGTTTACTGAATGGGGTAAATATATACTTGACGAATCAACCCGGTAGGTTGATGATCGGAGAATCAGGTGCTTACCCTAAGAGATGAAAGCCCTTTGTTTTTCAGTGACGAGTTAGCTTCGAGCGCTCATTCTGAGAGTGGTTGGGATCGAAATCTACAGCCGTGGGAGCGGTTCCCCAGACGGCTAGTTAGTTGGCTGGAAGTGCTCCAGTTTTCGGCTTACATGTTTTTTTGGTGCGGTCGCGCCTTGCGAGAGATCAAGACCGAGTGTCTCGTCGCGTCGATTCCCGGAGATGGGAATCAACCGATCTTTCATATGGCCGCCCCGATAGACGATCAGGCGAGAGAAAAGGCAAAACGAGCCCTCGCGTTCGCAGAGCCAGAGTTTCGGAAGGTTGGGCTCACAATCACCGCCGACATGACCAAGGACTTAATTGTCTCGTTGGGACAGGTCGAGCGCACCCAAAATTACCAGTGGCTCACCGAGCAGATCAGCATGATTGAAAAGTTGGCCGACAGGGAGCTAAACGGGAAATTCTTTCTGTATGTCCCCCCGGAGAGAGGCAGATTTTGGCCAACCATGAATAAACAAAACGTCTTTGGAGACGAGGTGGCTACCAAATTTCCATCGACATCATTCGATGCGGGAAACGCCGGGGTCTGCCTCGCAACAATGATGTCAACGGCGGCAGTGTTCCATCTGATGCGCGTTCTGGAAATTGGACTGACAGCTTTAGGTAAAGTTTTCGGAGTTCCTTTAGAGCACACGAATTGGCAAAACGCCATCGAGCAAATTGAAAACAAAATCAGAGGGATGCACAAAGACCCTGTCTGGAAAGCGTTGCCAGATTGCAAGGAGCAGCAGGAGTTCTTCGCACAGGCCGCCAGCTTTTTCGCGCTCCTTAAAGACGCATGGCGCAATCAGACAATGCACGCACGCGCAAAGTATACGGAAGATGAAGCAGAGCGTATCTTCGATACCGTGAAGGCGTTCATGCAGAAGCTAGCTGAAAGGTTGCAGGAATGAAAACGAGTCGTCAATTCCAAGAATTCAACGCCGCAATGGATACGATCCTGAAGGCTGACCCCGCAAAGGTGAAGGCTGAGATGGATGAAGACAAGCGTCAGCGGGAGGAAGCGCGGAAAGCAAAGGGGACGGCTACAGGATCAGGAACTTCGCCACGAACCACACTAGGGCGCTCAGGACGGCAGCGGTAGCGGTGAAAAGCCAGAGCCCGATGAAGACACCAAGGGCAATGTCAGCCACACCGAGCGGTTTGGGTTCCGTTTCAGCCACCTTTCTTTCTCCGACCCCGCTTCAACCGGGAAGGATTAATTAATCGTTTGTCCCACCTTGCCGGTGACCTCGGCATAGGTGAGGCGCTTGCCAGCCACTCGGGATAGGACAGCGGAGAAACGGTCGGAATCGGTCATCGGGTTCTTTTTGGTTGCGCGATTGTTGTACCGAAATGCTTGCTCATCGAGGTAGCGGAAGAGATGAAACGGCTCGACACTGACGTAGGTCCCATTGATGCCGCGCTTGAGCAGGGACCAGAAATTCTCGATGCCGTTGGTATGCACGTGGCCATCGACATAGCGAACGGCGTGGTCAATGATCTGATGCAGGTACTCGCGGTCGAGCCCTTTGTATCCGCCCATCTCGTCAGTGAAGAGAGCCGCGCCAGCCTCGACATGCTGGCGAACGACGGGCTGCAAGGTAGTTTTCAGCCGGTCGGGAATGATTGCGGTGCGAACCTGGCCCCCGCGCTCCAAAACGCCCATGACGATGGTCTTGTCACGGAAGCTCTGCCCCATGCCAGTGATCCGGCGCTCGTGAACGCTCTTGTGCATGTTGCGAGCCTTGCCGCCGATGAAAGTCTCGTCGGCCTCGACTTCGCCGCCGTTGCCGCCCATCTTCATCATGGAACCGTTTGCCATTGCCTTGCGGATGCGATGCAGCATGAACCACGCGGTCTTTTGGGTGACACCCAAAGAGCGGGCAAGCTCGCAGGAACTGACGCCATTCTTCGCAGTGGCGATGAGCCACACGGCGGGAAGCCACTTTTCGAGGCCCAAAGGGGAATCCTCGAAGATGGTCCCGACCTTGGCAGTGAACTGCCGCTTGGCATGGGCGCTCTTGCACTGCCACTTCTTTTGGCTGGCCAGATAGGTCGCATCCTTGCGGCCACAGGTAGGGCATTCGACGCCGTTTGGCCAGCGGTGAGCCGCCATGTAAGTCAAGCAATTATCGGGATTTGCGAAGTGAATGATCGCTTCTCGAAGAGTCTTTGGCGCTTTCATTCTTTAAGCATAGGTCAACTCACATGATTTGTCAAGTATATAATTACCCTGAATGGTAAAAAAGTTTACCAATCAGTAAATAGATAAATGATTGATTCTATTCGGTGACGCCTGAGAATGACCCCAAATTGCACATAAAATAGGGCAGTTTTCAGAAAAAAATCACTGCGGGTGTGCCTGATGAGGAGAATTACCCCGTTGCGCGAGCGAAATTGGGAGTCGGCGCGCGGTTGTTTGTGGAACGCTCATACATCGAGTATGCGCCGGTAGGGGTCAATGATCGGCAAACTTGGGGGAGAAAGAGATAAGAGAACAGAGAGCAGAGAATGAAGGAGTTACGGGAGGCGAACGGATTTATTTTGGGCGGAGGGGCTTGACACCGACTGTGGCCGCGTCGATTCGGCCGGCCCTCCGGGGCGGCCGCAACTGTTCGCGCTTAGACCCAGGGTTTCACCCTGGGCTATTTTCGCCCCCTCCCTCCGGGAGGAACTGGGGCTGGTGTCTATTCGCTTAGACCCGCGGTTTCACGTTGGGCTATTTTCGGGCCTCCCTCCGGGAGGAACTGGGGCTGGTGTCTATTCGCTTAGACCCGCGGTTTCACGTTGGGCTATTTTCGGGCCTCCCTCCGGGAGGAACTGGGGCTGGTGTCTGTTCGCTTAGACCGAGCGATTCACCTGGACTGTTTTCGGGCCTCCCTCCGGGAGGGGTTGAGGGTGGCGTCCGTTCGCTCAGATCCAGGGTTCCGCCTGGGCTATTTTCGGGCCTCTGTCAGGGGGCTGAGGCAGCCGCTTATTTTTGTTGCGGCGTAGGGACGATGGTGGTGGCGATTGGATTTTGTTTGGGCCGGGTGATGGCTTCACGGATGGCGGCGAGCGGCGCGGAATCGGAAAACTCAACACCGTCTGGAGTGGCGCGAATACCGAGCTGGGTCCAGAGCGCGGGCAGATCGTACTGGACGGGCTTGTCTTTCCATTGGGCATAGAGTTCGGTGAGGACGCGCGTGCCGGTGGCGCGGTCGCCGATGGCGAGCGCCTGCGGAAGAGTCCAATCATGGTCGATGGTGCCGCCGGCGGCGACGATGGCGCGCAACGCATCCTGAAGGCCGAGTCGGTTGTGAGTCTGCTGGCGAATCTGGACGTCGGCGACGAGGCAGAACATGGCGCCGCCCCAATAGGTGCGGCCCCAGGTGTGCGTGTTGTCCAGGCCCTGGTCGCCGGGCGCGGGCTCGCCCTGCGGCATGTCGCGCACCATGTCGTGCCAGATTTTTGGCGCGGTGAGATCGCCGATCATCACGCGCTCAACGGGCTCGATATAGGTGGCGAGGCCCTCCTCGATCCAGTGCTGGTTATCCGGCATGGAGGGAAATGCCATGTGAGTGAGCTCGTGCGTGATCATCCAATCGGAAGCAAGCTCAGCAGCGGTGGTGTGCTCGCCGATGCGGAGGCGCGTGAAGCCGGGCCAGCCGTGCATGTCTCCCCAGGTGGTGCCCTGAAGAATGCCGTGGCGATCGGGGACCGGGATGACAAGGATGCGAGCGGTGGCGACGGGGAATCGCCCGTAGTAGGTGGCGACAGCGGAAGCGGCGGTGGCGATGCGGGCGAGGATGGCGGATTTTGGAAGATCGAAGGAGCCTTCGGCGAAGTCGACCTGAAGGGTGGAGGCGCCGACGCCGCCAGTCCCGCCGATTTTGATGTGGTCGGTTTCGGCGATGGGGAGATGGGAGCCGGGCTGGGCGTGGAGGACTCCCCCACCCAAGCAAAGCTTGGATGGGGCACCCAGGACAAGGCCAAGGATAACGAGCGAAGTCACGCGGAGGCGAGAAGCCATTATTGGGTTGGACGGGGCGGAGGGACTGCGGGACTGATGGGCCGAGGAGAAATAGCGAGGGAAGATCGACGGATTCTTTCGCCCGCTGAAGCGGGCTCGGGCTTTGCGATTTGGGAATTCCCCAGGCTTACGCCTGGGGCTATCATCTTGCGCCCGCTGACGCGGGCTTGGGCGCGAGCGGAATTCAGATGGTTGAGACTCTCAGTTCCCGCCCTAACAAAGTTAGGACGGGAACCCGGCATGCGGCACGACAGCCGGTTAGGACGCCGGCGGTACCAAGGATGGTGCGCCCGCGGAGTTGACGATACCCCGCCCTAGCGAAGCTAGGACGGGGCACCCGGATCGTGGTGAATCAGCTGATGCGGGCTCGGGCGCGAGCGGAATTCAGATGGTTGAGACTCTCGGTTCCCGCGCTAGCGAAGCTAGGACGGGGCACCCGGCTCTGTGCCGGACTGAGATCGCAAAAAGCAACCGCAGATCCCTCGTTGGTCGCCGGGGCGACCTCCTCGGGATGACAACGCTGGGTGAGGGCGGGTTCGTGCAATTCCGGCCTCATCCGCCGCGGCGGACCGGCCTGGAGACCGGCGTTACGACTATTAGCTGATCAGGCTTTTGAGGCGAGGATGTCGAGCATCTCGATTTGCGGGGGCTTGGCCAGCAGCTCGTCGGCTTTGGACATAAGCGCCTTGGCAATGGGGCCGTTGAGATGCGCGTCGCGGCCGGCAGTGTTGGGGAACGTATCGAATATGCCGAACTTTGCAGGGTCAAGCTTGACGGCGTACCAGGTGGTGGTTGCGGGCTCAGAGACTGCCAGCGGCTGGGCTGACTTGAGAAATGCTTCCAGTTCGTTTTCCTTGCCGGGCTTGGCCTCAACCAGGGCCAGGATTGCGCGTGTGTCCATTGGGACCTCCTGCTGCGTTGGATGACGAGCGGCGGGCAAGAGTTTCGATAGCCCGCCCTAGCAGAGTTAGGACTGGGCACACAGATCGCGGCGAGGGAGAGGGTGCGGGTCTGGAGACCCGCACGACAGCCGGTCTGGAGACCGGCGCTACCAAGGACGGGGCGCACAGATCGCGGCGTGGGAGCGAGTGCGGGCGAGGACCCTTCGGCTACGCTCAGGGCAGGCTGCACGACAGCCGGCGGGGACGCCGGCGTTACAAATCCGGATGCGGGGCGTACAAGAGCGCGGGACATTACACTTAAGGAGCTATGAAAATGCGCTCGGGAAATGAGATACGCGAGCTGTTTCTGCGCTTCTTTGAGACGAAGGGGCACCGGCGTGTGCACTCGTCGTCGCTGGTGCCGGCGAACGACCCAACGCTGCTGTTTACGAATGCCGGGATGAACCAGTTCAAAGATCTTTTTCTGGGCGCGGAGAAGCGGGACTACACGCGGGCGACGACGAGCCAGAAGTGCGTGCGGGCGGGCGGGAAGCACAACGACCTTGAAAATGTGGGATTCACGCGGCGGCATCATACGTTCTTCGAGATGCTCGGCAATTTCAGCTTCGGCGATTACTTCAAGCGGGACGCGATTGCGTTCGCGTGGGAGCTGGTGACGAGCGAGGAGTGGTTCGGGATTCCCAAGGACCGGCTGTACGTGACGATTTTCGAGGGGACGGCGGAGGTTCCGCGGGACGACGAGGCGGAGAAGTACTGGATGGAAGTGGGCGTGCCGAAGGAGCGGATCGGCGAGTACGGCGTGAAGGACAACTTTTGGCAGATGGGCGAGACGGGGCCGTGTGGGCCGTGCTCGGAGATTTTTTACGACATGGGGATCGAGGCCGCGGAGACGCCGGGCGTGGATTTGCCGTTTGGCAAAGACGATGCGCGGTATGTGGAGATCTGGAACCTTGTGTTCATGCAGTTTGACCGGTCCGCGGTTGTGGATGCGGCGGGCAAGACGACGGGATACAAGCTGGCTCCGTTACCGAAACCCTCAATCGATACGGGAATGGGGTTGGAGCGCGTGGCGGCGGTGCTGCAGCGGAAGGTGAGTAATTTTGAGACGGATTTGTTTACGCCGCTGATCGGAAGAGCAGCGGAGCTTGCGGGGTTAGCGGAGTCAGCGGAGCTAGTGCAAAACGCGAGTTTGCGGATTATTGCGGACCATGCGCGGGCGGCGACTTTTTTGATTTCGGACGGAGTGCTGCCGTCGAATGAGGGGCGCGGGTATGTGCTGCGCAAGATTTTGCGGCGCGCGATTCGGCATGGGCGGCTGCTGGGGCAGGAGAAGCCGTTTCTGTTTGAGATGGTTTTCGCGGTGCGGGATCTGATGCAGGGCGCGTATCCGGAGTTGGTGGATTCGGCAGCGCGCGTGGCGAAGGTGGTGGAGGCGGAGGAGCGGCAGTTTGACCGGGTGCTGAAGTTTGGCCTTGCAAAGCTCGACGAGCTTCTCACGGAGTTCCAGCCTGTAAAGATGGCTGATCGCGAGATCATGTTGAAGGCCGGGATGGGACTGGATGCGTACCGAGCCAGGACTGTTATTCCGGGAGACCGGATCTTCCACCTTTACGAGACATACGGTTTGCCGCTGGACTTTATGGAGGATGCTGCGCGTGACGCCCGAATCGATCTTGACTACCCCGGCTTCGAGCGCGCCAAGGAAGCTGAGCAGGCGCGGGCGCGGGCGAGTTGGAAGGGCGGATCGCAGAAGACGGCGAGCCCCGCGTTCCGCGATTTGCCGAAGACGGTGTTCGAAGGCTACCAGTCGCTGACCTCGACGAACTGCGAGGTGCTGGCGATTGTGAAGGGCGGCGTGGGCGTGCCCGCGGCGAAGGCGGGCGATGAGGTTGAGGTGGTTCTTGACCACACGAGTTTTTATGGCGACTCGGGCGGGCAGGTTGGCGACCTCGGTGTTTTTCTGACTTTGGACGGGAACAGTACGGTTGCCGAGATCGTTGGCTGCGTGCTGCCGGTGCAGGGAGTGCGGGCGCACAAGGCGATTCTGAAGCAGGATCTGGCTGTGGGCGACCGCGTCAACACGGTTGTGGATGGAGTGCGGCGCGATGCGATCCGGCGCAATCATACCGGGACGCATCTGCTGCACGCGGCGCTGCGGCAGGTTCTGGGCACGCATGTGAAGCAGGCGGGTTCGGCGGTGCATCCTGACCGGTTGCGGTTCGACTTTTCGCATTTCTCTCAGGTTGCCGACGAGGAGTTGCAGGAGATTGAGGACATTGTGAACCGCGAGGTGCTGGCGAACGCGAAGGTGGAGACGCTGGTCGACGTGCCGATTGACGTGGCTGTGAATGAGTATCACGCGATGGCGCTGTTCGGCGAGAAGTACGGCGACAAGGTGCGCGTGGTGAAGTTGTCGGACGGGTTTTCAACGGAGCTGTGCGGCGGTACGCACACGGCGGCGACGGGCGAGATCGGATTGATGAAGCTGACCGGCGAGGAGTCGGTTTCGTCGGGCGTGCGCAGGATTGAGGCGATCAGCGGGATGGGATCGCTGGATACGTTCAGAAAAGATTTCGAACTGGCGAAGGTGGCGGGGCAATATGTCCCGTCGACGGAGAATTTGCCGGAAGGATTGCGCGCAAAGTTTGCGGCACAGGAAGACGAGCTGAAGAAGTTGCGGCGCGAGATTGAAGAGATGCGGATGAAGTCGGCCGCGGGCGGGCTGGATGAGGCGGTTTCGCGCGCCGTGGAAGTGAAGGGTGTGAAGGTGCTGACGCATCGCGCCGACGAGCTTGAGCGCGGGCAGTTGCGGACGCTGGTGGACAACTTGAAACAGAAGCTCGGCGAAGGAGTGGTGGTGCTGGGGTCGGCGCAGCCCGAGGGAAGAGTGGCGATCATTGCCGGAGTGACGCCGGGGCTTGTGAAGCGCATTCAAGCCGGCAAGCTGGTGGGCGCGGTGGCGAAGATCGTGGGCGGAGCGGGCGGAGGGAAGCCAGACATTGCAGAGGCCGGCGGGAAAGATCAGACGCGGATTGATGCGGCGCTGAAGGCAGCGGCGGGGATTGTGGGGGAGATGCTGGGGTGAGGCAGGGGAGTTAGCGGAGTTGAAGGAGCTAGAGTCCGGGCCTGAGGGCCCGGATTTTTTGTTGGAGCTTGTTTGAGAGAGCTAAAGGCCGTCAGTAATTCCGGAATTGGCAATGAGATGCGCGAATCTGAGGAACGTTCTTTCGCCCGCTAAAGCGGGCTGACACATTGTGCGCGGCAAGCCCCAGGCTTGCGCCTGGGGCTACCGCATTTCGCCCGCTAAAGCGGGCTGTAGGCGCGGGGTTGAGCGCGCTTTAGTGAAGTTTGAAGTTGTAGCCGATGCCGATGGACATGATGGGATAAACCTTCAGCACGTCTAGGTCGTTGTTGTAGATGGCGATCTGCGCGTTGACGTCGCTGGTGAACTGGGGAAAGCTGTTCACGCTGGCGCAGTTGGTCTGCGCCTGGTCCGTGCACACGATGCCGTTGACGAAGTTGAGCTTGACAGTGGGCTGGCCCACGAAGGCGGCGCCGATTTCAAAAGGCACCGAGAAGTGGCCGCCGCGGCGGGAGATGAGGTTTCCCCAGCCAGTGGTCATGGTAAAGGCGGGATTGGTTTTGTTGAGAAAGATGCCGCCATTGCCCACGACGGGACTGGCAGTGGACGAGTAAAACTTGGTGCTGTTCATGGTGAACGAATCTCCGCCGGCCACGTTGACGGTCGCGGTGATTGCGTTCTGGTTATAGAAGAGCGCGCCAGGGCTGAGGCGCCAGCCGTGATTGGGAAATGGGTAGAAATCAACCGAGACGCCGCCGGTGGCGAAGTTGAGTGTGCCGGTGTCGTTGGTGCCGTTCACCGTCTTGGTGAGCGAGTAAGTGAAGTAGTTGCCGGTGCCACGAATGTTGAAGTAGCGGTTGGCCTCGACGGCAACCTGCATGTTGATGCCGTTGACGCCGACGCCGCCAGACAGCGCGAGGCGAGAGAAGGGAGCGGGCGATTCTCCTTTTTCTGCTCTGGTTTGAGGCGGGGCGGGCTGGTCGGAGTTCTGAGCAAAGAGGCCGGCGGGTGCGGCAAGAAGAGTGAGCGTCAAAAAGCAAGCAAGTCGTTTCACGATGTCTCCGTTCGATTCGCCAGCGGATCGTGCAAGTTGATTGGCGATCCTTCAGCGTAGATGAACCTTCGTTGTCTGGCCCACAAATTTACCCGGTGGCAGCAACACACTTGCCAGAGTGGGAATTTGAGTTCAAATCTAGCAATGCCCCTGGTGCGGGGCAATACACATTTCTGGTCAGGGAACCGGAAATGGCACCTGGCGGGGCGGTTCGCGATTGCAGCGCCGGGCCGCGCAGATGCCGTAATCTGGGCGCATGGCAAGGGCCGACGAGGGGCGCGAGAAGTTGCGGGCGGCGAGCGCGCGTTTACTGGATTGGTACGCGCGCAACAAGCGCGACTTGCCGTGGCGGCGGAGCGGGGACCCTTACGCGATCTGGGTGTCGGAGATCATGCTGCAGCAGACACGCGTGTCGGTTGTGGTGGAGCGCTACCGGGAGTTCATGGGGCGGTTTCCCACGCTGGTGGCGCTGGCGCTGGCTCCGGAGCAGGATGTGCTGGCGATGTGGAGCGGGCTTGGCTACTACCGGCGGGCGCGCATGCTGCATAAGGCGGCGCAGTTTGTGAGCGAGAACCTGGGCGGCAACCTGCCGGTGAAGGCGGAGGAGCTGCGCGTGTTGCCTGGGATCGGCCTTTACACGGCCGCGGCGGTGGCAAGCATTGCGCACGGAGAGCCGCTGGCCGTGGTGGATGGAAACGTGGAGCGCGTGCTCTGCCGATTCGCGGGGTGGGGCGCTGGAAGCCGCAAAGGCGGCGGCACCGCGCTGCGGCACAAAGTAGAGGGGCTGGCGCGCAAGCTGCTGGACCGCGCGCGGCCAGGCGACTCAAACCAGGCAATGATGGAGCTGGGAGCGACCCTTTGCACGCCGCGAAATCCGCAATGCGCTTTGTGTCCGCTTACAACGGATTGCAAGACTCGCGGCGAGCACAAAACGGCGCAACGCGCGCCGATGACCAGCCGGATTGTGGCCTACGCTCTGTCGGTGCGAGCAGGTACCGCGGCTGGAAAGCGGCGCGGCCCGAGTACGCGCGAAGTGCTGCTGGAACAGAGGCCCGCGCACATGACGGTGATGCCGGGAATGTGGGAGCTGCCGGCGCTGCGGCATCCGGAGGTTCCTGAGAGCGAGCTGCGCATGACAGTGCGGCACGCCATCATGCAGGTGAATTATTACGTGCGCATTCGCACCGTATTCGAAGACGATGTGGAGGCAATGACGGTGGCGGGCGGAGAGCGGCGGTGGGTTCCGCTGCGCGAAGCGGCGGGCATGGCGTTGACGGGGCTTACGCGCAAGGTTCTGGTGCGCGCGCGGTTGCTGGCGTTGCCCGCGGCAGCCGCAATTGCGCGGCGGCGCGGTGAGGCCGTAGTCTGAAGTGTCTCAATCAGGATTTGTTGGCGCGTCGCGGAGCGATTTGGCGTGTTGCCGCGCGCGGAGTTGATTTCGGAGGAAAATCCCATGCATTTGAAATTCTTTTCGGCATTTTTGACGGCGATCGTTTTGGCCGCAACGGTTTCAGCGGCGCCGGCGCAACAATCGGCAGAGAATACCGTACCGGCAATTGCCGGGCTGCCCGCTGAGGCGCGCGCCGCAGCGGCGGCGATTGATGGCGAGAAGATTCGCGCGCACGTGCGATTTTTGTCGCTCGACCTGCTGGAGGGGCGCGGGCCGGGGACGCGCGGAGGCGAACTGGCAGCGCAGTACATCGCTACGCAGTTTGCGCTAGCGGGCGTTGAGCCGGCGGGCGATGACGGCACATACTTTCAGCGCGTTCCGCTTTACGCGGTGCACACGGTGGACGACAAGACGAAGTTCAGCTTTGTGCCGGCCGATGGAGCGGCGCTGGACCTGGCGTATGGCGACGAGATTGTGGCCAAGGATCAGACCGGGAAAGAGACAGCCGACTTTGATGCGCCGATTGTGTTTGTGGGATACGGGATCGATGCGCCCGAGTACCACTGGAACGACTACGCAGGCGCGGACGGAAAAGATATCGACGTAAAAGGGAAGGTGTTGCTCGTGATTGTGAACGAGCCGCCCTCGAACGACGAGAAGTTTTTCAAGGGCAAAGCGCTCACGTATTACGGACGCTGGACCTACAAATATGAGGAAGCGGCACGGCGCGGAGCCGTGGGCGTGCTGATCATTCATCGCGAAGACCTGGCCAGCTACGGCTGGGACGTGGTGCGGAATTCGCAGGCGGTGGAGAAGAGCTATCTGGATGGCGACCCGAGCGCGACGCTGCGCGCGGCGGCATGGATCCAGCACGACGTGGCGCAGAAGCTCTTCACCATGGCGGGGCTGGGCGATGTGGATAAGGCCATCGATCAAGCCGGAGTTCTGGGGGCGTTTCACGCGGTGGAGTTGCCGGTGCAGCTGAAAGCGCACATCGAGAGCCGGGTGCGACGCTACGTGAGCGCGAACGTGGTGGGGCGAGTGAAGGGTGCTGCGCCGGGCGGAAACGCGGTGCTGTATACGGCGCATTACGATCACCTGGGCATTGATCCCGACATGAAGGGCGACAACATTTTTAACGGCGCGGCAGACAACGGGACGGGCTGCGGAATCCTGATGGAGATGGCGCGGGCATTTGCGCAGTCGCCGGTGAAGCCGCCGCACGATATGTATTTTGCGTCGGTGACGGCGGAGGAGCAGGGCCTGCTGGGTTCGCAATTTTTGGGGATGCATCCGCCGGTTCCCGCCGGACAGATGGGCCTGGATTTGAATTACGACATGCTGCTGCCGATCGGGATTCCGCGATCGGTGAATGTGACCGGCGCGGAGCGGATTGATTTCTACCCGACGGTGCAGCGAGTGGCGAAGGCGTTCGACCTGCAGTTGCTGCCTGACCCCTCGCCGATGGCGGGTCATTATTACCGGTCTGATCATTTTTCGCTGGCGCGCGTGGGGATTCCGGCGTTCTCAGTGGACCAGGGCGATTTGTTCGCGGGGCACGACCTGGCATGGGGTGAAGCGCAGATGGCGGATTACGTTGCGCATCACTACCACCAGCCTTCGGATGAATACAGAGCGGACTGGGACTTCCGCGGCAACGCGAAGCTGGCGCGATTTGGATTTGTGCTGGGCTGGCTGGCAAGCGAGCAGGCGAAGCCGATTGAGTGGCTGCCGGGCGATGAGTTTGAAGCGGCGCGGAAGGCGAGTGAGAAGTAGAGAACAGAGAACAGAGAACAGAGAACAGAGAACAGAGAACAGAGAACAGAGAACAGAGAACAGAGAACAGAGAACAGAGAACAGAGAACAGAGAACAGAGAACAGAGAACAGAGAACAGAGAGCCCGATGGGCGGGATTAGAAGTAGTCGGCGCAGCTGAGGTAGTAGCCGCAGTGCGTGCAGACCAGCTTGCAATGGTGGCCGGTGAGGCGGTGGCTGCAGTTGGGGCAGACCTGGCAGTGGTGATCGACAGGCGGAACGCCGGCGGGAAGCGCGTCAAAGTCATCGGGACCAGAATGGGCCGGCGCAGGAGGCACGGCGCAGAGCGCACCACTTTGTGAGATTTCCGCGGCGGAATCAGCTCGAAAACCGGTTTTCAGGGCGCGGGGAAGCTCGGGCAACATGGCGGACAGATTAGCATGGAGAAGGGCCGCCTGCGTTTCGAAATTCTGGAAGGCGCCCGAGAAATCAACAGAAACACAAAAGCGGCGCTAGCGGCGCTGCCGGGGCTAGCGGAGTTCGAAGAGCAGAGAAAAGAGAACAGAGAACAAAATCAGCAGGAACGTGGCGCGACGGTCTTCCCCGAAGTGAAGCGCCCCCGGAAATCCACTGACAACCCAGAAACGATGCATCCCAAGGAGGGACTATGGCAAGCAAAGCGAGCGCGGTCTGGACAGGATCGCTCAAAGAAGGCAAGGGCACGATTTCAACGGCGACGGGCGTGCTGAAGGACGCCAACTATTCGTTCGCCACGCGGTTTGAGGGCGCAGCCAGCGGCACGACGCCCGAGGAGATGATTGCGGCGGCGCACGCGAGCTGCTTTTCGATGGCGCTGGGCGCGCAGTTGGGCGGCGCGGGATTGACGCCGGCGAAGATCGAGACGCAGGCGGCGGTGACATTGGCCAAGACCGACGACGGCTTCAGAGTGACGAAGATCGCGCTGACCACGACGGCGAGCGTTCCGGGCGCTACCAAGGAAGCTTTCGACAAGGCCGCGGCCGACGCGAAGGCGGGCTGCCCGATTTCGAAGCTGTTCGCCAACAACACAGAGGTCACGCTGGACGCGAAGCTGGTGTAAGAGCAAAACGGATGCGGCCGGGGCGTAAGGCTTCGGCCATGTTCGCCTGCGGAAATTTGACACCGCAGAGCGCATTTGCGAGACTCAAAGTTGCTGCCCGCTCGGCGAAACCCGCCTGAGCAGTCTCACGTGCCGAAGTGGCGGAATTGGCAGACGCGCATGGTTCAGGTCCATGTACTCGCAAGGGTGTGGGGGTTCGAGTCCCTTCTTCGGCACCAAAACTTCATTAAGCGAATTTGAATTCGGGGTCCTTCGGCTTCGCTCAGGATTTCGCCTCAAGGCTCCCGTCGCTCTCGCTCCTCACGCCTTGAATGCGGCTCAAGTTCGAGTCCTTCTCCGGCACCAAGACATTTCTTGATGGATTGGCATGGAGCCTTTCGGTGCGGACTGGTCCATCGTCTGCGGACTCAGGATTTCGCCTCAAGGCTCCCGTCGCTCTCGCTCCTCACGCCTTGAATGCGGCTCAAGTTCGAGTCCTGCTTCGGCACAAAAACAATCGTCACTTACTCCGGGCACCGACAACGATCAGGCCGACTCCGGCGACCAGCGAGATTCCGCTCAGGATGGGCGAAATCGGCAGGGTATTCGTTTCCTTGTGCGAGAGCTGAACGGGGCCGACATTGGCGACCTTTTTCTCGTGGGTAAAGCTGATTCCGCCCCAGGCAAAACCAATGATGCCGAGGACAATAAGAAGAATTCCGACCACGGTAGCTGCTTTCATAAGCCTGCTTTCCTCTGTAACCGTGCCTGAGATTGAACCCACTCGCAGAACTGCCTGGCTGAAAAGCGCCAATCACCGGCGATTCAACAAACCAACCACGGGCGATTCAAGGGGTGGATCATCTGGCAAAGGCCCGCGCCGCGATCGAGGATCACGACGTCTGAGAGTTGGATGCATGTTATCGCCGGGATCGATGGTTCGATCAAGAAACTATCCGAAGTATCCTGCGCCTCTGCCTTTGCGCAGCCTGGACCGGACCATCGCCGACGCCTCTGCTTTGGTGACGTTGCCGTCTTTATCGGTGTCGAGACCGGAATTGCGATCGTATTGAGGGCTTGGGCTGCTGAAGAGAACCCATGAGTTGGGCTTGCCGATCGCAGCCGGCCAAAGGATCGCCATGTAGACGTCCTCGAGGGTCTCGAGCATATTCCGGTAGGGATAGAAATATTTCTCGACGAAGTTCAGCTGATCTTCTGCGGACATCGCGGCCAGCTCATCGGTGCTGGCGCCAAGCTCAATTGCTGTGGCCGGGGTGAACTGAATCAGTCCGGTCGCGCCGTTGCGATTTCTTATCGACGGGCTGAAGGTCTCGCCGGTTTCAAAGGCGATGGCCGAGATGAGGTAGTTGGGATCGACGCCGATGTTCCTGGCAATCTGAATCAGCTTCGTCTTGAAAGCGGCGCTGACCCTGGCTCCCCAGGCGATCTGCTGGCTGCCGAGATTCTCAGCCGCGATGCTGCGCGCGAGAAAGTCGCACGTGGCGTCGTTCGGTTCGACCATTCCAGTAGGCCGCTTGATGAGGAGATGATGGCGCTGGACGGCTTCGATCGCGGAGATGGTCGCGGGGCCGCAGAGCCCGTCAATATCGAGCGGAGCTGGAATCCGGAGGTTGAGCAACTGCTGGAGGATTGTGACGTCGCCATAGAGGTTCGCGCCAGACCGCCCGACCGAATCGAAGATGACGAACTTGCCAGGCATGGTTGAGGCCTTTCACCTTCCGATGACACATCCGGGGCATGGCGGTGCGGTTATCGCCGGATCATTCTATGAGAGTAAATCACGACGAAATGATGAGTATCGAAAACGGAACCGTCTGAGAGGTCTGAAGCCGTGGGGAAAGAATTTGAAGCGTATAGTGGTTGCAACAACTCCCCGGAAAGACCTGCGCACCGGTGGCACTTGTGAAACCAGCCATCAAGACTTTTATCGAGAGCCCCAACTCCTCGTCGCGCAACGGGGCCCGGATCGACATGATTGTGCTGCACTGCTCGACGGCAGCGACGGTTGAGGGAACGATTCACTGGTTCCTGAATCCCAACTCGCGCGTGTCTGCTCATTACGTCGTGGATAAAAACGGCGATATCTACCAGATGGTCCGCGACGATTGCTCCGCGTGGCACGCGAAGGCCGCTAATTCAAGCTCGATTGGCATCGAACATGTGGCCACCGCAGCCGACCAGCTGACCGAGGCCCAGAGCGCGGCGAGCGCGGAGCTGGTTCGCTGGCTCGCCGCGGAGTACGGAATCCCCGCGGCGAATGTGGTGGGGCACAAATTCGCTGCCGGCAACGAAGGAACTACCGACTGCCCGAATCATCTTTTTGGCGAGGAGACGGCGGAAGCGGTTACGAGATGGGTGACGGCAAATGTTGGGAATGCCGCGGGCGCGCAAGAGCCGCGAAAGCGGCAGCGGGTTGCGGTCGCGGCTGATCGGCGCAAGGCGCTACAGCTACCGAACTGGGCCAGGCCCGCGACGTGGTTCGCCAGGCTACGAGCTGACTTGTCGCGCATCGATCAGAACGTGAGAACGGCACCGCAGGCGTCTGCGGTTTCGTTGACAGCCGTGGAACTGACAACGATTGCCCTGGAAGACCGAAGGTTCTTTCATCATCCCGGTGTGGATGCGCGCTCGGTTTTGCGGGAGGCGCTCAGAATGCTCGCCGGCCGAAAACATGGCGGGGCCAGCACGATCGACATGCAGTTTGTGCGCACGGTGACGGGATTCAAGGCCCCGACGGCGAAGCGGAAAGTTTATGAGGCGTTCCTGGCTCTGGCGATCCAGTTCCGCCACAAGAAACTTGAGATTCTGCGGTCGTATCTGGCTTGCGCGTATTTTGGGTCGGGGCTGATTGGCGCGAATGCCGCGGCGCAGAAGATTTTCAAAAAGAAGGCCGATCGATTGAGCATCGATGAGGCGGCTCTGATCAGCGCCATGCTCGCGTATCCGCGGCCACTGCGTGGATTGCCGCGCTGGGAGCAGCGAGCGCGCCGGCGAGCCGCTTATGCGGTGGCAGTGCTGGCGCGACGCAAGCGCCTACTAGCAGGCCCCTATGAGCCGGCCACCATGGAGAGCGAGACGCGGGAAACAGAAGACCGCGCGCTGCTGCTGCGCTGAGGGCCGCACTCGGGAGATTCATTCATGCGCGCGCTTCAGAGCCGCTTCGATTCCTGCCTCGGCGAGCGGCGCCATGATGGCAAAGCCGGCGGCAATCGGGTGAACGCCGTCATCGCTCAGTGTGGCCGGTAGGCCACCGTGCTCATCTGTCATGGCCGAGTAGTAGTCCACGTAGATATAGCCTTTTTCAGCCGCGTATTTCTTGATCCACGCGTTGAGTTCGACGATTTTCGGTGCGGGCTTGAGCTCCGGCGACCACGCGAATTCGGATGACGGCAGCACTGAGCACAGCACCACTTGAATATTGTTGGCCGTAGCCAGGTCGGCCATGGAGGCGATCATCGCGCCGCTCTCCGCGGTGGTCATCGGTCCGGTGTTTTCCATGATGTCGTTGGTGCCGGCGAGAATGAGCACGATCTTTGGTTTCAAATCGATGACGTCCTGGCGAAAGCGCACCAGCATCTGCGGAGAAGTCTCACCGCTGATGCCGCGGTTGATGTAGGGCTTGCCGGGGAACGATTTTTCGAGGCGCCAGTCTTCGGTGATCGAGTCGCCCATGAAGACCACCCGGTTCTCGCCAGGTGTGGGCGCAGGCAGCGCGGCGTCGGCCTTCCTGAAGCGATCGAGGTCGCCAAAATCGACCAGCAGCCGCGCGTCGTGTGCTTTTTTCCAAACATAATAATTGGGCGGATGGGCTGCTTTTACCGACGCTGTCTGCCGGGCCGCGGGAGTTTCTGCGCGGGGCGAAACGGCTGGTTGCTGCGCATGCAGGAAGGCCGACGCCGAGATCGCGGCCGCGAGAAAGATTGCATTGCCGAGGCTTTGTCGACTCACCGAAGCGCTCCCTTCGCACGAGTTCGTGCACCGGTTACAGGCATTATCTTTTTGCAACCATGAATGAGTCGTAAGAGTCGAGCAACCACTGGCCATTCTGCTTGACCAGAACGACCTTTAGAAAGCGGCGTTCCTCTTTGCCGGCCTCTGCCGATTGAAAATACGAATTTCCTTTCACGATGGGCTGAAGACCCAATTCATCGCCCAGCATCTCGACGATATCGTCCTCGTGGAGAACCATGTCGCTGAGTTTCAAGCGGCTAACAAATTTTCCGGCAAGGGTGGGCAGCTGATTTTTCTCCGAGTCAGGCACAACGAAGTCATTGGGAAGCTCGTTCACCAGCGCTTGCGTGAGAGCGTCAGTTTTCGCCGGCGTCAGAACATCCGACAAGTTTGAATTCACAACCGCATCGAAGGCAGGAATCTCGGGCACGGCATCCCAGAACGCAAAGTCCACGTCGTAAACTTCTTTGTCGTCGCTGACGCTTTCAGGGATGTAGTAATAGAGCTCGTAGCGAAGCGTTCTTCTGTAGATGCGTTCCAGATCGTTGGGCTGGTTGATGTTGAATTTGGCCCATGAAGGCCCCAGCAGGCGGAACGCGCCGGGCCAGTTCTTCTCGGCTGTGAAATTCAGAAAGTCTTCGAAGACCTTGACGGAGGGGCGGCTCCGGATTGCCAACTGGTATGGGTTGTTGGCCCGCGTTGCCGCGATGGGATCGACTCCACCGCCGGGAATAAGATTGCCGCCAAAGCGCGCTCCGGCAAGAAATGCCGACGCCAGCAGAACAATCAGAACGCCGAGAATGGCGAATTTGCTGGTTGCTTTTGCGCGGAGCAGGGCACTCCAAATATCGGGAGTTGCCGGTTCCGCAGAGAGACGCCCGGCAGACGCTGATCGATACGGGTCCATATGGC
>Ga0335085_10001302_pt1 | contig 54928 bp, 53 predicted proteins | sample Lox_Sample_45_FD_206712 | JGI IMG/M metagenome (GOLD analysis project Ga0335085, IMG submission 206712) | Soil microbial communities from Loxahatchee National Wildlife Refuge, Florida, United States - Lox_Sample_4.5 | ecosystem: Environmental > Terrestrial > Soil > Wetlands | place: USA... | reverse complement strand
TGAAAATTTTGATCTAACTTCAAAGTTTACGTTGACCCACAATCTACTTCGTCTACTATTTAGTTTTCAAAGACCAAGTTCCCACCGCAGACTTCGCAATATACCCTAACCCGTTCCCGGTGTCAATCTTTTTTTGTTGAAAAAAATTATATCGGGTTCGGGTAAAAAAACAACGAAGGGCGTTTATACCAAAGCGCATTTTCCCAGTCAACTACAATTTGATTAGTTTTTGCCTACAAACCGGACACGGGCAAACCGCCTCTTCCCAACCTGCAGCACATATTCTCCAGCACAGGAGAGCTCACAATTTTCATCGGACACCTTCTCCCCGTTCACCTTGACTCCTCCCTGCTGAATGGCACGGCGCCCCTCGCTGTTGGACGAAACGAGGCCCGCTTGCGACAGGAGTTTACCGACAAGCATAATGCTTTCCTCGGACTGCAGGGAAATCACTGGCATGTCATCGGGGGTCTGGTTGTCGCGAAAACGCCGAACAAAGTTTTCTTCCGCCTGTGCCGCAGCGGAAGAGCCATGATACCGGGCAACCATTTCCCTTCCGAGCTGCTTCTTCGCCTCCATGGGATGGACGGACCCATCAGTGATGCCTGCAGCCAGTCTCTTAATCTCGTCGAGAGAAAGATCCGAGAGGAGTTCGTAGTAGCGAAGCATCAGCGTATCTGAAATGGACATTATCTTGCCGAATATTTCGTCAGCCGGCTCGCTGATCCCTATATAGTTCCCAAGGGATTTGGACATTTTGTTGACACCGTCTAATCCCTCCAGAAGCGGCATGGTAATGACCGTCTGGGGTCGCTGTCCCCATTCTCGCTGCAGCTCCCTTCCCATGAGGAGATTGAACTTCTGGTCGGTGCCGCCAAGTTCGACGTCGGCCTGAAGTGCAACCGAGTCGTACCCCTGAATGAGGGGATAGAGGAATTCATGGATGCTGATCGGCATCTGGCTGGCATAACGCTTGCCGAAATCGTCCCTCTCAAGCATCCTGGCAACCGTGGACTTGGCTGCAAGCTGAATCATATCGGAGGCGGTCATCCTGGACAGCCATTCGGAGTTAAAAACCACTCGGGTCCGCTCGGGGTCGAGTATTTTGAAGACCTGCTCCTTGTACGTTTCCGCGTTGCGGAGGACATCATCCCTGGTCAGAGCCTTGCGCGTCTCCGATTTCCCGGTCGGATCACCGATCATGCCGGTAAAATCGCCGATGAGAAAACAGATCTCATGCCCCAGCTGCTGAAACTGGCGCATCTTATGAATGAGGACCGTATGCCCGAGATGAAGGTCAGGCGCCGTCGGATCAAAGCCTGCCTTGATCCGGAGGGGCTTGCCGGTTTTCAGGGACTGCGCGAGCTTCTCTTCGAGTTCCTTTTCGAGAAGAATTTCCACTGCTCCCCGTCTGATTGTTTCCATCTGTTCGACCACCGCCATATACCCCTCCTTACTCAAGCACCTAATTACACGTAACTGCTATCCGTTCTATACCAAGCGCCGTGCCGCTAGACTCGTCCACCTCGATCACGACACCGTTCAGCCGCAGGTTGTTCTTAGCCACCTCGAATTTTACCGGGAGTTGGGTGAGGAACCGTTCGATCGGCTCCTCTTTGCGCACGCCGATCACCGAATCAAACGCACCCGTCATTCCGGCATCGGAAATGTACGCGGTGCCACCGGGCAAAAGCCGCTCATCGGCAGTCTGTACATGAGTATGGGTTCCAATGACGGCGCTCACCCGTCCATCCAGATACCAACCGAGGGCAATTTTTTCAGATGTTGCCTCGGCATGGAAATCGACAAGGATAACGGTCGTTTCCTGGCGCAGCAGGGCCACTTCCCGATCAGCAGTTCGGAAGGGGCACTCGATATTGTTCATGAAGACCCGTCCCTCGAGATTGAGGACACCGATACGGATTCCAGCCGCAGTGGTTACGACACCACTACCCCTCCCCGGCACTCCCTGAGGATAATTTGCCGGCCGCAGCAGATTCTTTTCCCGGTCGATGAAATCGAGAGCATCTTTCTTGTCCCAGATATGATTGCCGGAGGTCAGCAGGTGGATGCCGCAGCCGTACAGGTCCTTGGCAGTCTCTTCGGTGATACCGAACCCGCCCGCTGCATTCTCACCATTTGCGATAACCAGATCAACGAGGTGACGGTCCACCAGGCGGTGCAGTTCACGGGAGACGGCTTGACGCCCCGGCTTGCCGACAATATCACCGATGAAGAGAATCCTAACGGGCATATTCGATGGCCCTGGTCTCCCTGATAACGTTCACTTTTATTTGCCCGGGGTACGTCAGTTCCGCTTCTATCTTCTTGGCAACATCCTTAGCCAACACCACTGCCCGATCGTCGCTTACCTCGTCGCTGGAAACCATGATCCGGATTTCACGGCCCGCCTGGATGGCAAAGGAATTGGTCACGCCGGTAAAAGAATTGGCCACCCTTTCCAAATCCTCGAGACGTTTGACATATGTCTCCATCATCTCCCGGCGTGCCCCGGGGCGGGCTCCCGACAGGGCATCGGCAGCCTGCACGAGGACCGCCAGTACCGAATTCGGTTTTTCGTCCTCGTGGTGAGCCATGATGGAATGGACGATCTTCGGAGACTCTCCGTATTTCCTTGCCAGTTCAGCCCCGATAACCGCATGGGACCCTTCCACTTCATGATCGACGGCTTTGCCGAGATCGTGAAGCAGGCCGGCACGTTTGGCCTGCTTCACGTTCACTCCCAGTTCGGAGGCCATGATGCCACAGAGGAAAGCCACTTCCAACGAATGCTGGTAGACGTTCTGGCTGTAGGAAGTGCGAAATTTGAGTCTTCCGATCAACTTGAGAATTTCCGGATGGATGCCATGCACCCCGAGGTCAAAGGCCGCCTGCTCACCCGCCTCCTTGATCGTCTGCTCCACCTCTTCTTCAGCCTTGGCAACGACCTCCTCGATGCGGCCGGGGTGAATGCGCCCGTCGGAGATCAGTTTTTCAAGGGAAAGCTTCGCCACCTCTCGGCGGATCGGATTAAACCCCGAAAGAATAACCGCCTCCGGTGTATCATCAATAATCAGGTCGATGCCGGTAGCCGCTTCGAGTGCCCGGATGTTGCGTCCTTCACGCCCGATAATTCTCCCTTTCATTTCGTCGGAAGGAAGCGCAACCACCGACACCGTCCGCTCGGCGACGTACTCGCCGGCATACCGCTGGATCGCCAGCGCCATGATCTCCTTGGACTTCTTGTCAGCGGTCTCTCGGGCTTCCTCCTCAATTGCCTTGATGCGTTTGGCCGCATCGAGCTTGGCTTCATTTTCCATGGCTTCCATGAGGACCTTCTTCGCTTCGGCTGCGGTCATCCCTGAAATATTCTCCAGCCTTGTGCGTTGTTCCTCGACGAGCTGAACGAGCTTTTCCTCCTTCTGCACGAGGGCCTGTTCCTTGGCGGCAAGACTCTGCTCCTTTTTCGAGAAGTCGATCTCACGCTGGTCGTAGACGCTCATCTTCTTGTCAAGATTTTCCTCTTTCTGCTGAAGGCGCTTTTCCAGCACCTGGAGGTCACGCCGTTTATCCTTGGTTTCCCGTTCAAAATCCGCCTTGGCCTGATAGATGATGTCTTTTGCCTGGAGGTTTGCTTCCTTGATGATGGTTTCAGCCTGACGCTTGGATTCCTCCAGGGACTTGACCGCCTTATCTTCGGCGGAGGAAATCCTCGATTCGGCCAATTTCTTCCGGAGCAGATTTCCGATGATAAATCCGGCTAGCGCGGCAACAACTGTCATGACTATGGCAAATTCAATTTTCACTGCCGATTACCTCCCTGTATATGGTTAATCCCGCGGATTGCGCGGGCACACTACTCTGTGTTCTGTAACGATCATATCCATAACGACATCGTGAGGTTCATCCACAATCTCCGTGAGCAACTGGAAATCATAGCAGAAACCGATGAGCTTCCCCTTCCCTTCCAGATTATGGAGTACCCTGTCGTAGAAACCTTTCCCGTAACCTATACGTCTTCCCGACAGATCAAAGGCAATGCCCGGGACAACGATAACATCCGCTTCGCGGGGTGAAACCTCCATGCAGCTTTCATCAGGCTCCAGGATGCCGAATGCGCCTCGCTTGAGCGAATCAGGACTGCCGATACGGCGAAAGATCAAGCCAGCCCCACTCACCACGGGCAAAAGGACGGTCATCCCGCAGGCGATTGCATGACGCAGTACGAACGCGGTATCCAGTTCGTTGCGAATCGGTGCGTATAGCGCAATGACCGTCCCCCTCACAAATTCCTGGGTCGCCATCAATGATTGTTGGGCCATCCTGCTCGCCGCCACGACCTCAGGGGCATCAAGCGCCCCGCGACGGGCAAGCAGCTGCTTCCTGAGATCGCTTTTTGGCATGACACCTCAAATTGTCACGAAGCAGAGCAATAGAACGACTTGCAATGGGGCTGAGGAAAAGCCATACGAGTGGTGAAGGTTCTCTGGAAGGGGGTCGGGGGTGGGAGATGAAGATTGACAGGCCTGCTAGGTAGAGCCGCTCGGCATTCTCTGATCAGATACTCAGACTGACTGCGGCTGTGTGAACCCCTTGGACACAAGTGAAATATGTGGCAAGCTACCTATCAGCGAAACGGGACCGGATATTTACGCTAAACGACTGCCCCGCTGAGACTGGCAAAACTTTATGACCCAGAACTAACCGATGTATATAGTAAAGTCTCCCCGAGAGACCTTGCACCTTCATGCCTTACTTTCATCAAGACGCTGAAGCAACCGGGAAACCATTTCTTCGGTCCGCCGTTTGGCCGACTCGCTCTCCCTGACCAGATTGAGGTACGCTTCTCCCAAGTTCATCAGGGTCAAAATGGCCACTACCTGGGGATCGCACCCCGTGACCGACGAAGCAACCTCGGCCACTTTTTCATTAACAAACGCCTCCACCCTCCGGACAGAATCAAGTTGCGCCGTACTCCTTACCTGAAGATCCCTACCCATTACCGTAATGCGGTGAGCGGATTTCACTGGCTCTCTACATCCTCCAGCTTCCTCAGGATGGCATCTATCCGTGCCCTGAAACTGTCTCTTTCTTCCAGTAAACGGAGATTTTCCTCTTTAAGCTGGCCAAGCTCCCTTTTCAGCAATGCATGCTCTTCAAGCAAATGCACGACGCGTTCTTCCAGAGCATTGAACAGGTCTGAAACCATTCGTTCCCACCTTTAAAGTAAAATAGTATGTGAAGACTCCGAAAAAGTCAACATAATTAAGATAATTACGCTACACCGAGGAGGCGCCAGCACGAGGGAACCCGCTATTGAAACAGCGCTTCCACAAACTGGTTCGGATTGAATTCCCGAAGGTCGTCGACCCCTTCTCCTACCCCGATAAAACGTATGGGAAGGCCGAATTCATTGCTAACCGCGACGATGATCCCCCCCTTTGCCGTGCCGTCGAGCTTGGTGAGGACAAATCCTGATACGTCCGCCGCCTCCTTGAAGAGCCTTGTCTGGGAAATGGCGTTCTGTCCGGTTGCTGCATCCAGGACCAGCAAGGTTTCATGGGGTGCTCCCGGAATTTCTCGCCCGAGAACCCTGCGGATCTTCTTCATTTCCTCCATGAGATTCACCTTGGTATGGAGCCTCCCTGCAGTATCGATGAGCAGGACATCGCACTTGCGGGCAATGGCCGCTTTGCAGCCGTCAAAGACCACTGCGGAAGGATCGGCCCCTTCCTGGTGTCGCACAATTTCTGTTCCGGCCCTCTCTCCCCAGATTTCCAGTTGTTCGGCAGCGGCAGCGCGAAAGGTATCGCCAGCCACAAGCAGCACTTTCTTCCCCTCCGCACTGAACCTGCTCGCCAACTTCCCGATGGTGGTAGTTTTACCGACACCATTGACGCCGATAACCATGATGACAAAGGGGGACGCTGTGCCAGTACTGAGAGGGGCCGAATGCCGGGCGAGGCGCACAAGGATTTCTTCCTTCAGAGCCGCCTTCAACGCCAATCCGTCCTTGAGCTCCTTCCTCTGCAATCGCTGCTCCATGGTCCGAATCAGTTCCATCGTGGTCTGAACGCCGATATCCGCCGTAATAAGGATTTCTTCAAGCTCATCAAGAGTGTCGGCATCGATCTCCTTTTTCCCGAGCACAAGCCGGTCAATCCTCCCGATGAGGCTATCGTGGGTCTTACTCAGTCCCTTCTTGAGACGCTCGAAGAATCCCGGCTTGACTTCTTCCGCCGGGACCTCCGCCTCCCTTTCCTCAGCGGCCTCCGGTATATCCGCACCTCCAAACCTATCGAGCAATCCTTTGAAAAAACCTTTTTTTTCTGTCGACATTCAGTATATCTCCTTCTCAAGGCTCTTCAGCGTTTCCCGAAATTGGTAGAGCGCAGGCCCCAGGAGCGCCTCCCTCGCCAGTGTTACGACCAGCGAATAATCAGTTCCTATCGCACCGACGACAACCTGCTGTGACCCAGTGACGATGACAGCCTCTTCCAGCTTCCCAGCGGGGAACTGGCTGTATACTTCCTTCAGCCGATTCAGAATGATGCCGTTGTGGGCACCGGTAACTTTCATTTCAAAATCGTCATACAGGCAATGCTGCTCCACCGATTCCCCTTCCCAGTCGGCCAGTATCGCCCCGCTTGCACCTGGTATGCTCTCCACCAGGTCTTTCAGGATACTTTTGAACGGCACGTGCGACTCCTTACCATCACATGTAGTGGCTCAGCGCACGATGTGGAGAAGTCCTAAACTCGCCTACACCAAGCAACAGGCCCCGGACTCAAATTCAATTCAGTCGCACCGAAACCATTTTGGAAACTCCAGGTTCTTCCATGGTTATTCCATAGAGAATATCAGCTACCGTCATCGTTGCCCGATTGTGAGTGATAACGATGAACTGGGAAAAGCTGCTCATTTCTCTGACCATATCGTTGAACCTGCCGATATTTGCGTCGTCAAGAGGTGCATCCACCTCGTCAAGGAGACAGAATGGCGAAGGTTTGATAAGAAAGATGGAAAATATCAACGCCACGGCAGTCAGGGCTTTTTCACCCCCCGACAGGAGCGAAACGTTCTGGAGTTTTTTCCCCGGTGGCTGGACGATTATATCGATGCCACTCTCCAGAAGGTCTTCTTCATCGGTCAGTCGCAGTTCCGCCCGCCCACCGCAGAAAAGTCGCGGGAATACTTCCTGAAACTTGGCATTGACCAGGTGAAACGTTTCGAGGAATCTCTTTCTTGTGGTCCGATTGATACGTTGAATGGCTTTCTGCAGCGATAGGAGCGATTCTTCAAGATCCTTCTGCTGCCCGGAGAGAAACGTATACCGTGACTCCAGTTCCTGATACTCGTCGATCGCCGTCAGGTTGACTTCCCCCATTTCACTGATCAGTTGTTGCAGTTCAGCCTGGCGCTCCCGTAATAGCGGCTCATTATCGTCACAGGGTTCGCTGAACGGTTCTAGTGCATTGAGATCGAGGCGGTACTTGTCCTGGAGAACCCCCTCCATGTGACGAAGCTTCATCACGGCTTCCGACAGCCTGAGGGTATGGTCGGCCTCGGTTCGTCGCAACTCTTCTACGTCACTGCGCAGTACCTTGACCCTCGCCTCCTCCTCCCGTACCTTGACTGTTTCGCCTTCACATCTTTGCCTGACGCTGGCACATTCCGCTTCGGCTGCCAGTTCCTTCTGCACGAGAGTCTTCAGGCCGGACTCAGCCTGGGAAATGGCGGAGACCAGACGTTCCCGCTCCGCCCCCGTTTTATCAACTTCCACCCGATGTCCTGCTATTCGCTCGGTCAGATCGGCGACAAGGGCCTCAACTCGTTTGATTGCCCGCTCGTTTGATCCCCGTTTCTCCGTAAGGGCGGCAACCCGGACCTTCACCGTGGTAACCACCTCGCGGGCAAGGTCAATGGACATCTTTTTTGCTGCAAGTGTCTCCTGGAGTCCCTCGATTTCTTCCTCCAGAGTTCTTTTCCTCGCCTCCGCTGCCTGGCGGTTGCTTTCAAGTGCCGCCATCTCCTGTACCAGGTTCTCCCGTTCCTCACGAATCTGCTCGTCTTCCATCTCCTTGACGGAGAAACGGTCTGCAATTCTCTGCCCTTCTTCACGGATACGTTGAAGATCCTTTTCCAGATTGACCAGTTGGATGTCCCCCCGATGGAGTTGCGGTGTCACCTCCCGCAAAGCCCCGTCCACCGAGGTTAATTCCTCTCTGAGTCCATTCTTCTCATTCTCCAGCCTGGCAACCTCCTGGGAAAGCAGAGCCACCTGACCGGCAAGTTCCTTGATCTCGCGTTTCTTGTGAATAAGCCCCTGGTGCGCCCCGTCAGAAGAGCCACCACTGATGATTGACTCCGCCTGCACCATATCTCCGGCTAACGTGACAAAGGTGAGCCACGGAAAGCGACGGGCAAGCATAATAGCCTTTTCCAGGTCGTCGGCAATGCGGAAGCCAACCAGCAACGGCTCGACCCGCATGCGTAAATCGTCCCGTATCACGACATGGTCAATGAGCTTTTCCGTTCCGTCAGGCCCCTTGTCATCGTCTGATAGTGCCGGTGCACCGATGAGGAAACTGCACCTCCCCCCGGAAATCTCCTTCAGACGGGAGATACCCGCAACTGCGTCCGATTCGCTGTCACCGACAATGAACTGGAGTCGCTCACCCAGCGCAGTTTCCAGAGCCGTCTCGTACTGTTCTTCCGTTTCCAGCAGATCAGCCACGATACCCCTGAAACGTTCCCTGAACCCGTCTGTGAGAAAAAGGGATCTCACTCCCTGCCCATATCCTTCGAATTGGGCTTCCAGTTCCTGGAGGGAATGGAGCCGGGACTCCTTCTTGCTGAGATCGTCGCGATGTGCCTGCCAGCTTTTCTCCGCTTCCGCCAGGTCTCGTCTCAGACCTTCTTCACGTCGCCGCAAATCTGCCAGATTCTCTGTCAATCGTATTTTGTCCTCGACGAGTGTCCTTCGCGCCTCATCGAGATCACCTTCGCACTTGCGGGCTTCGACCAGCTTCTCCCGTAACAGCACCTCTTCGCGCCTGCTCTTTTCCGATCTCTCCGCCAGGTTTTCGAGCTGCCTGGCTGCTGCCGCGTGCCGGTTGCCAAGCTGGGCAAGCTCCGAAAGGAACCCGAACATCTCCTGTCGCTTGCGCTCCATGCCCGTGACGAGTTCCCCCTCCGTTGCCAGAACCATCTCAAGCTCCAGTTCCCGAGTACAGAGGGTCTCTTCTTCACCGGCTAATTCACGGGCAAACAGTTCACTGCGTTCCACGAGAAGCTTATATTCGGCTTCCGATTCAGTCAGATGACGTTCGAGAGCAGCAAGTTCCTCGGCGAACCGGGCGGCGTGCCGTTCGAGATTCACGAATTCCTTGCGTTGGAAGTCGAGACGGTTCTCTTCACTTTGCACCTCTGCCTTGATACGGAAGATATCTTCCTGGGCCACGGCAAGGGTCTTTTCCACTTCAAGGAGGCCAATACGACGTTCCTCCAGTGCCAGTTCGGCACCTTCGAGTTCGGCGGCCCGTGTTGCCAGTTGCACCGTAAGCCCGGCCAGGCCCTCTTCTGCCGAGACCCTGATTTTCTGAATATCCAGGTATTCTCGCAGGGCAAAATGGAGATCGATTCTCTTCAATTCCTCCCGGCAGGCCCTGAATTTTTCGGCCTTTTTCGCCTGGCGCTGGAGCGAATTGAGCTGTCGGCGAATCTCCGAGATGATGTCCCCCAGCCGGAGCAGATTCTGACGTGTCACATCGATCTTCTTCAGTGCCACCTGTTTGCGGGACTTGAATTTGGTAACCCCGGCCGCCTCCTCGATGAGAAAACGCCGCTCCTCCGGCTTCGAGAGGAGGATCATGCCGATCTTACCCTGCTCGATGATGGAATACGCCTTGGCGCCGACACCGGTGTCCATGAACAGTTCTGCTATGTCCATGAGGCGGCAGGGAGTCTTGTTGAGATAATACTCGCTCTCGCCGTCGCGATAGAGTCGCCGCGTGACCTGAATTTCGCTATAGGCAAGGTATTTGGCGGGAATTCGGCCATCTTCCGTGGAAAAGGTCAAAGAGACTTCAGCCATCCCCTGCGGTTTGCGGAATTCACTTCCGCCAAAGATGACGTCCTCCATCTGTTTTCCGCGGAGGTTCCGCGCCGACTGCTCCCCCATGACCCAGCGGATGGCATCGACGACGTTCGACTTGCCGCAGCCGTTTGGTCCGACAATGGCGGTGATCCCCTGCTGGAAATCGAGGGAAACCTTGTCAACAAAGGACTTGAACCCTATGATGTCGAGGCGTTTGATCTTCATAAACCGGTGTATAGTATCAGAGTGGAACTTTTCTTGTAAAGGTAATTAGACGAGGCAGATAACCCACGATTCGCCCGGCAGGTACTTGTTGCGTCGGATACAAGGTGGGGGTATACTGAAAAAAATTATCCGGCATAACCAAGACCTTTTCTCATCGGGTAAGCCCTCCTGCGGCTCGACAGACAGAATCTTGTTCCGCCCTGCACCACGGGACTATACAGAGTATCCACAATTCACCATCCAAAACAATTCATGAACCTTTCCCGTAAAAAGATCGCCTGCTTCGTGTTTCTCACCGTTCTCATCGCCTCACTTGGGGGTGGAGTTGCGTATCTCTTCACCCGTCTCTACCATCTGGATGACTATAAGGACCAGATTCTCGCATCACTCCAGGAAACGCTCAAACGCCGGGTAGTGTATGAAAAAGGTGAGTTTTCGTTGCGGTTCGGGCCTTCATTTGTCTTCACCAAGGTTGTAGTGAAGGAAAAGGACGGCACGGCTGACTTCATCACCGCCGACCGGCTGGCCCTGAAGGTGGAGATCCTCCCCCTTCTGGGGAAAAGGCTGGCCCTCAAAGAGATCGTCCTCGATCACCCCCATATCCAGATCACCCGCGCGGCTTCAGGTCTTTTCAACTTCAGCGATCTGTTGGAGGAAAAGCAGGGGGAAATGCCGCTGCAAATCACGGGAATTAATGTCAAAAAGGGAAACGTTCGCTTTCTTGACCAGTTCGCAGCACCTGCAGGGTTGGCGACCTCCCTCGTGGATGCCGACCTGACCGTCGGTCGCTTTTCCCGAGGGAAAACTGCAGACATAAAACTCTCCGCCTTCGTCGTCGATGAAGGCAAACAGGGAGTGCTCTCTCTGGCCGGCACCGCAGCGATTCCCCCCAGGGACAAGCCTCTTGCGGATAGCCGGCTCAATCTCACGGTTAGTGCGAAGAACCTGAACACGGGTCATTACTGGCCGTACTACAGCCGCTATGTACCGTTCCGTCAAGCCACGGGATTTCTGGATATCGATGGCAGTATTAACGGGATGCTCACGCAGTTCGTTTCGAGAGGGAAAATCCGATTCAGCAACCTCCGTTTCGAGTACCCTCAGGTGTTCCACGCAATTCTCACCCCACGGGATTTCCACTTCAGCTATGACATGGAACGTACCCCCCAATCGGTGAACGTCAAGTCCCTGGACCTGACAGTGGACGGGCTGAATGTCAAAGGTGGCTGTGCCATCATTGATCTGCTTTCGAAAGACCCCCGCATCACTGCCCATGCCGTTACCAACAATTTCGACCTGGAACGCTTCGCCAAGTACATTCCTTACGGCATCATCGTGAAGGACCCGGCGGATTACATTGAACAGCACATCAGGGGGGGGATCTACAAGCTGGACGAGGGAATACTCGATGGACGGGTAAGTCAAATCCTCCACATGGAAAAAGGTACCAACTACAATGTGCTCTTCATCAAAGGAAGAGTAGAAAAGGGCCTTGTCAGCTATGGACCCGATGTCCCCTCCTTCAATTCCATACAAGGGACCCTGGAAATGCGCGGCAAGGATTTCAACCTGATCGGAATGACGGGAAAATTCGGCGGATCACCCTTTACCCTGTCGGGGAAAATCGCCGATTATCCCCTCGACACCCCATCGAGTTACCCGTTCACCATGAACATGACCCCCAAACAATCGGAGATCTCGTGGCTCATGGGATCGGAAAGGGGCAGAAAACTGAACTTTGCCGGGGATTCCGTCCTGCATCTCGTAGGTTCTGGATTTTCCAGTGAGTATGCCCTGTCGGCGGAATGGAACCTTACACCCGCCTCCTACGGCTACCCGGACGTCATCAGCAAGCCGGCCGGCCGCTCCAATCTGCTATCGGGCAAAGCGCGCATTACGAAGGAGGAAGCCCACGTTACCGATTTTTCCTGCACCATCTCTCCCTTTTCTCTCACCGGCGGCGGAGTGTACCGTTTTGCCGGTCCAGGCCGGCTGTCCGCTGACGTGAAGACAAATCAGTTCCCGATCAATGAGATAGCCCCGCTTCTTCCCTTTGCCCGCAAGTATCAGCCCAGCGGCAAATTCCAGGCGTCGGCCCATGGAGAGGGCTCAGCCGTTCGCATTCCCGATATACCCTGGAGGGGGGAGATTGCTTTCACCGGCTTTTCCTTCACGCCCTCCGCCCCGGTCAGAACTGTCAGAAACATGACCGGCATTGTTCGCTTCAATGGATCGAACATGGAGACTTCCCAATTGACGGCAACCATCGGGAATTCCCTCGTCAGCGGAACCGGGAATTTTTCCGGATTTGACAATCCCACCGTAAATCTAGTATTTTCCTCTCCTTCCCTGGATATGTCCGACTTCGGCTGGCATTCTCCCCAAAGGGAGATCAGAACGGGCAGGGTTCAGGGTGATATCACCCTGAGGGATAACAATCTCCAGATCAGGTCACTGAACGCTCAGTTTTTCAACTCAGCCATAAGCATTAAGGGAACCATCCAGAATCTACACAACCCGAAAATAGACATTTCCGTTACCTCTCCACGCATTGATGTTGAGGACGTCATTCTTCTGGCCAGTCTGGAAAGGTCCCTGAAGAGGGACGAGCCACCGGCAGCCATATCACTCAAGGCCAGGGTGAGCGCGGAATCGGGGAAAGTCCGCGATATCCTTTTCAGCAAGCTCACGACTGTGGTGACGTTTGCGGACAAGAAACTATCACTGCAGCCACTGGAGTGCCAGCTTTTCGGCGGGCGCTTTGCCGGCAAGTGGCAAATCGATTTCGGAGCCGGTGAAGTCCCCCGCTATCAGGTTGGATACGTCCTGGAAAAAGTCGACGCGGGTCTCTTCAGTCAGGCCATCGGTTTCAAAAGCAGGGAAGACATCACCGGCACTCTGTCAGCTTCCGGGGATATCACGGCAAAGGGAAATGACAGCTTGCAGCTAAAGCAGACATCTGTCGGTTCGGCAAAGATTCGCTGTGAAGAAGGCTCGTTGAGGAAGTTCGCAACGCTTTCGAAGATATTCTCCCTCCTGAATGTCTCGCAACTCCTGAAATTTCAGCTGCCCAATATGGTTTCCGGGGGGATGCCGTACAACCAGATTACCGCAACTCTTGCCATCCGTGACGGGATCATCTCCAGTAATGATTTCTTTATCAACAGCGATGCCATGAATATTTCGGTCATCGGCTCCATCAACATCGTCAAGGAGGAAATGAACACCACCATCGGCATCAAGCCGCTTCAGACCGTTGACAAGGTGGTCAGTCATATTCCCATTGTCGGATGGATCCTGACCGGCAAGGAAAAATCGGTTGTCACAGCGTATTTTGAAGCGAAGGGCAAGATAGATAACCCCAGCGTTAGCCCCATTCCCGTCAAGTCACTTGGAAAAGGCGTATTCGATATTTTCAAGAGAGTTTTCCAGCTACCCGCCAAACTCATAACCGACACCGGCGAAGTAGTGCTCGGCAACTAGGCATCCTGGGAGAAGCATGGACTCTTAGCCGTCTCACTATTTCCATATGGCTGGTCTGAAACATTGTTCGCCATTTTTATGTTGTATAATTCACAAAAAGTTGTTAGGTTAACGTTTGATAAAAATTATCCAACAGGAGGATAACAGTGAAGAAGGTAATCGTTATCACGTTGGCAGTCGTGGCGCTTGCATCTGCTGGCTGCAAAAAACAAGAAGAAGCACCGAAAGCCCCTGCGATGCCGCCTCAGCAGATGCCGAGTGCAGCGCCTGGCGCTAACCCCCATGCTGGTCTGAAGCCCCAGGAGATCCCCGCTGGCGCCGGCCACAAGGGGAAAGTGGTCAACACCATGGATTCCGGTGGCTACACCTACGTCGAAGTTGAGGAAAACGGCCAGAAACTCTGGGTAGCCGTCATGCAGACAAAAGTGAAGGTCGGCGACACCGTCGAGTTCCCCGATTCTCCGCCGATGGTCAACTTCCAGAGCAAAACCTTGAAGCGGACCTTTGACAAGATCATCTTCGCTCCGGGACTGAGAATCATTCAGTAATCAAGTACCCTGAAATCCAAAAACAAAGGCGGGCCATTCGGTCCGCCTTTGTTTTTGGTCATCCATCAACGGGGTCTCCTCGGCAGGTTTTGGAGCATCTGCACCCCTTCCCTGGCCACCTCGTTATGAGTGTTCAGTCGCAGGGCCTTGCGGTAATACGCCCCTGCCTTCGTACTATCTCCCGAAAGCCTGCTTATTTCCCCCAGAGCAGCATATGCCGGAGCATGGGTCGGCAACAGGGTCAGCACCTCCCGGAATGCCTCTCGTGCGCCGTCCAGTTGCCCGGTTTCCGCCAGCACATCTGCTAGGGCAAGCCACCCCCAGGGGTTGTCCGGTTCCCGGCGTATGATATCCCGGTATTCCCGTTGGGCTGCACGCCACTCTTCCCTTTCCTCATACGATTCACCTGCCATGAGATTCGTTGCATGGCAGTAGCCGAGCGACCTCTTGTGCCGGCGAAAATCTTCTCGTGTGAAACGGCCTGCGACAGCGCTCTTTTCCAGTGATTCCAAGAGCCTTCTGGTTGCGCGCCCCGCGGAAGGATCATGACGGACGGGAAAGGACTCCCTGTTTTCCTTTTCAAACAGGTCCTCTCCGATGACTCCTTTTTTCACCCCCTCGGAGAACAGGGCAGTTCCCGGATAATAGACAAGGGGCGACACTTGGCCATCGTGGGGCCTGATGGCCTCAATGAGATCGCAGGTGGCCTGAATGTCCGCGTCGCTTTCCCCGGGAACCCCGCTTATCAGATATACCGAGAGATTGATTCCGGCTTCCCTGATGGCCTTGGCTGTCCGCAGCGCCTGCTCGGGAGCGATCCCCTTTCCAAGAGTTCTGAGAATGCGGGAAGAGCCCGACTCGACACCTAGCTGTATGCATTCGCACCCTGCCCGTCGCATGGCCTCAAACATCACCGTATCAGCAGCGATCACCCGTGATTGGCAGTTCCACAGGATATGCACCTTTTCCACGAGCAGAAGGCGGCAGACTTCCAGAACCCTTTCCCTATCCACAGTAAACGTGTCGTCACGTATGGAGAAATACAACAGGCCGTATCGGTCGCGGATGTATCTGATCTCGTCGACAATGGAACGGGGAGAACGCAGGCGCAACGCCTTTCCCCAGAAGCGGGGCGAAGCGCAGAAGGAACAGGCGGCCGGACACCCCCGGGACGTGATGATGAATTCCGCTTGTCGATGGGGATCGACTCCGAGGGAGTCCTCGAAGTAGGCTGCCGGCAAGGGAAGGCCATCAAGGTCGGTAATGACCGGGCGGACGGGAGAGCACCGTATGGTTTCCCCCTCGCGGTAGGCAATCCCCTTAACCCGGTCGAGTCGGCATCCCCCGGAAGGCGTCCACGAGCGAACCAGATCGAGAAATGTCCTCTCTCCTTCCCCCAGGATAACGACATCCACTGCAGGATTCCGGACCAGTATCTCCCGGTACCGGTGGGTGGCGTGGGGGCCGCCGACAACGACAAGGCAGCTCGGATTCGTCTTCTTCGCCAGTTCGGCAAGCCTGAGCGACTCGAAGCGATTATGGGTAAACTGGGAAATACCGACGACCTCGGGCTGTTCGGTACGGAACAGGGAAGCGCACTGCTGCCACGTGAAAGAGGATACGTTGGCCAGGCGGGAGGTTAATCCGTGATGTTGCAGGAATGCATTGATGTAGCCAAGTCCGACCGGGAGAAGGGACGTATAGGGATCCTTTGCCCCGCCGGCATGGGCCTTATAGACCAGGAGGACCTTCATGGGCGAATTCTCCGCGGATTTTTGCCGCCAGCGGTATATCGGCGGGAAGAAGCTCATACTCCAGGAGTTCCCCCGGCAAGACCCATCGATGGTCGGCGACATCGAGATTGGCTATCTCTCCAGCCAACCAGGTACATCGATACGCGAGCACCAGCACCGGACGCTCGGGATAGCGGTGGTAGATCACATCATAGACTCCGTCAACGGCAACGGAGATTCCCAATTCCTCTCTGATTTCCCTGACGATGCAGGAGCAAGGGTCTTCCAGAGGCTCCACCTTCCCTCCGGGAAACTCCCAGAGAAGAGGATAGGGTGCATCTTCCCTGCGCCTCGTCAGCAATACTTTATCGCGGTGGATGATAATCGCGGCTGTCACCAGTAAAGGAAGCATGCATCACCAAAAAAAAATCCGGTCATTGACCGGATTCTTTCATACGTCGAGGAACATGATCAGTTATTGAGACTGATCCCGAGAGTATCGTTCGTCAGGGCATCATCCACCGACTCTTCCTCGACCCCGGCGATGAGATCATCGAACTTGAAGACGTCGGGGTTGATCTTGGCGATCCGCTTCGCACCAAGAAAACGGGAACGGTAGTAGGGGGTATTCATGGTGGAGATGACCACGCGCCGGTCGCGGGAAGAGGCATGGATCATTTTCCTCTCGCCGAGATAGATGCCCACATGAGAGGCATAGGGAGCATAGGTCCGGAAAAAGACAAGATCGCCTTTCTGAAGATCGCCGGGGGCCACGTCCGCACCAATCTCGAACTGCTCCCGCGCGGTCCTCGGGAGCGACACATCCAGCTGCCGGAAGACCTGCTGGACAAAGCTGGAACAATCGATCCCCCTGCTGCTGCTTCCGCCGAAGCGGTACCGAATCCCGAGAAAGCCGTAGGCTGTCTTCTTCAGCTGTCCGACGTTGTCAACCTTCAGTTCCACGCTCTTGGACAGGTCCACCGGTTTGTCGGGGCTCATTTCGGTCAGTTCGGCAAGGCTCTGTTCGTAATCCTTCTCATTGAACAGTTCGCTGTTCCTCAGCAGAAGACGCTTCGTTGCCTTTGCTTCGGCAACGTCAGTCGCATCAGAATCTCTGAGAGCGAGGACCTGACCCGCCTTGACCTTCCCCTTGCCGAGGGAGTTGAGACGCTTCAGCTCGGCAACGGTAACGCCGGTCTTTTTCGCGATTTTTTTGAGCGTATCGCCTCTCCTCACCTTGTAGGTGGCATCTGTTGCCCGTTCTTTGGACCCGGTGACAGCTGCCCGGGGGGGGATAACAAGAACGGTACCCCCCTTCACCTGGTTGCTGACCAGGTTGTTCGCCGATTTCAGATTGTCTACGGAAACGTGATACTTCTTGGCGAGGGAATAGAGGGTCTCATTTTTTTTGACCCGGTGGGTTTTGGCGGCGAAAACCAGTGAAGGGAAGGTCAGAATTACGATACAGATGAGTAGAAATCTCACCTTTATATGCATGGCCCCTCCTCCCTTGTTTTACAAAACAATGCAAAAGTGGAAAATTTATATAACGAAAGGGGTGCGCTTGTCAATCACAAAAAAGACCAAATCAAAAATATGCCAACAATATCATGATGTTACCTTCAACACCTCGATGGTTCCAGCAACAGAATCCATCGTCATGGGGGGCAAGGAAAAAACAGAGCGGTGGAGAATACCCACGTGCCCCCTGTTCCCACCACGGCAAGCGGCAGCTCCGTCCGAAGCCCGCTATGGCTGCAACTCTTCCCCCTAGTGACCCGTCACGAGTACCCGCACCTTTACCGGCGTGTCACGGAGTACCTTGACTTGAGGTGCCGGCGCCAGGAGACCTTTTTCCAAGGTCTGGTTCGGCTGGACTTCCGCCAGGTCTACGGCCTCCGTGTCAACCGTGTCGTACTGGGCGAGAATTCGTTCCGGCCCTTCTGCTGTTACCGCAACCGGCTCGACTTTCAGTTTCCTCAGGCGCAGATTGCCGGGGAGACTGCCAACGGTCTTCACCCTGATGCGCAGCGTCTTGCGGACCTTTTTTTCCGTCGTCACCTTCACTGCCGTCGGTGTTATGGCAGTGACAACAACCCCCGGCGGCAGGCGGAAGTCGCCGTTCTTGATCGCCAGCAGGCTCGTCCCTTCGCGCACTCCGGACAAGTCCACGTCAGCGGCAATGTCAAGCTGCTTCGGCGACGGTATCAGACTGGACAGCGACTTGAGCTGCACATCCACTTCTTCAGGCGAAGTTTTCATGAGCACCACATCCCCGGGAAGATTGTGAAATTTGATAGGGACAGAAACCGTCATGATTGACCCCTGCTTCATGGTGATGATCAGCCAGGAAACAAGGACAAGGAAAACGACCGTTAGTTTCGGCCGAAGATTGCTGAACATCCTCCGACGGAGTGAAACCTGGACCTCTTCCGGGAGGGGTGGCGCCAGAATCCCATGGAGCCTCTCGTTGAGAACCTCGGGAGATTCTACCTTCACGAGTCGTCCTGCAAGGGCGATGGCAACTTCACCGCGCTCTTCGGATACGATCACGACTACGGCATCGGAGCGCTCGGAAAGGCCGATGCCAGCCCGGTGCCTCGTGCCGTAGTACTGGGGAAAGTCCGGATTTGTGGAAAGGGGAAGATGACAGGAGGCCTGGACGATCCGGCCATCCCTGATCACGACAGCGCCATCGTGAAGGGGAGTATTCTCCCGGAATATGCTGGTCACGAGTTGGGCGCTGAACAGTCCGTCAATGGGGACGCCATGGAGGAGATACTCATCCAGTGGCTCCTTGCGCTGAAGAACGATGATTGCGCCCGTTCTCTCTGCCGCAAGGGAAAAGACCATCGAGGCAAGCTCCAGGAGATCGAGTTGGGTGCCGTTCTCCTGCCGGCCGAACAGGTTGCGCAGCAGGCTGAATTTGTACAGGGCCTGCCTGATCTCGGTCTGGAAGATGACGATTATCAGGACGAACAGAACCGTTCCCAGTTCCTGAAGAATCCAGCTCGTCATGAACAGCCCGAGGTTCTTCGTTATCACATACAGTATGCCGAGGAATCCCAAGCCGATGACGACCTGCATCGCCTTGGTATTCTTGAACCAGCGGTAGAGCTGGTACACAAGAAAACTCATGATGATGATATCGGCAATGTCCTGTGGGCGGATATAGGGGTACACGCGTACATCCTCTCGGCAATGAAGAGATCGATTGGATCGGGGAAGGGTGGAGTAGCCGGAGAGCCGTGCGGCTTGCCGTCATTCACACCGGAGCGCCGGAATTATTTTTCTGGAAAGCCGCCCCTTTTTCGTGCTACAACCGGTATCAGCATACAATCTTGTAAAATCTGTTATTTATATCATTTTTGCCCACGAAAAGGTAGGACTAATGTACAAGTTGTCGGAAAAGGGCGAGCGGATACAGGAGATGTTCGGCAATATTGCGCCCCGCTACGATTTCCTCAACAGGGTGCTCAGCTGCGGCATCGACCGACGCTGGCGCCGCTTCGCCGTAAAACAGATCGCCTGCCGGGAAAATGGCACCGTCCTCGATGTAGCAACCGGAACCGGTGATGTGGCGCTGGAAATCGCCGCCCAGACACAGGCGTCGGTACAAATCGTGGGAGTCGATTTCTGCCGGGAGATGGTGGAGTTGGGAATTGAGAAGGTGAATGCCTCGCCGTTCGCCGGACGCATCACCCTGGAAGTTGCCCCGTGCGAAGACCTCCCTTTCCCGGACAGCAGCTTCAATGCCGTTACCATAGCTTTCGGCATCCGCAATGTGGTGGACCGCCTGCAGGGACTTCGGGAGATGAGACGAATCCTGAAGCCGGGGGGACGGGCAGTTATCCTCGAATTCTCCACTCCCCGTTCAAAGATATTCAAAGCCATCTATCACTTTTACTTCCTCAAGGTCCTGCCGTTCATCGGCGGCCTGTTTTCCGAATTCAGCGCCTACAAGTATTTGCCGGACTCGGTACTGGAGTTTCCCAGCAGGGATGAGTTCAAGGCGCTGATGGTCGAGGCCGGCTTCAGGGACACACGCCACTTCGATCTCACCGGGGGGATTGCGACGGTCTATGTAGGAGAGACGTAACTTCCCGCAAAGGACTTCATGTCGTCACCTCCCGCCCATGCCCGGCCCAATCCACAACATCGCCAGCCACCGGCACCACTCATCTCTAGCCGCAAAAAAGCCCCGGATGCCCCGGGGCTTTTTTTATCGATCGGCAGCGTCGCGTGCAGGGAAGGCTACGGCCTTCCCGCCGGGAAGATTACGCTGTTAACGTATGAACCGTCGACACGCCCGTTGTCGAGGAGGTCAAGGGAATCATAGATGAGGTCGCCGGTGTACTTGTCGTTATGAACATAACCTCCCGGTTCCTTGAAGCACAGCTGCAGATTGAAGGCCGCACCTATCACCTGGTTTGCCGTTGCGCCCCCCCCAAGGGTCGTAGCCGCCGTCTGCCAGAGGGTAAACGGGACGAGAGAGGTGGAGTCGGTGAAAAAGTAAGGGTCGATATCGGGATTGTAGAAAATTCCCAGCTTGGTCTGGAGGGTGCCTGCCAAGGCTGCGAGACGGTCACGATAGAGCTGTTTTTCGGCAGTGAGCGACGCCGGGGTCATAGCAAACTTTCCGGCGTGGCAGAGGGAGCAGACCAGCGGATTGGCCGGGATGGCAGTAACGGTGCCGTTGATGCTCCCTGGGGGCGAGATAACGGCGGGGTCGAGGGTATGGCTGGGAGGGTCTCCCCACAAATGGCAGCCGACGCACGGGCCCCGCAGAGACCCGTCACTGAATTGCAGGGAAGAGATATCGTCGCCATTGGAGGCGGTAGCGAGTATGCCGATATCGGCATGGGAGAAAAACGGGAAATTGTCGTAATTGGGGGTGTGCGGGAGGAACTCGTACCCGGCGAGCCGGTACAGGGTCCCGGCAGCCCCGAGGTAGTGCTGACGCACGGAACTGAAGCTCGTACCGTTCGTGACCTTGGTCAGGATGGCACTCCGTCCGGACTTCCTGAAGGAATGGCAGCTGCAGCAGAGGTTCGACTCCCCTACCGGCGGCAGCACATACAAAATATTCGTGGTGGTATTGCCGAAAGTGACCGGATAGGGAAACTTCACCCCGACAGGATTGAGGGAAGTGATCCCGTCGCGCCGCTGCCAGGAATAGTCTACATGACAGGCATTGCAGTCGATGAGTTCCTTGGTGTTATCGCTGGGGGAACCCCAGGCAGGCTGGTTCAGGTTTCCCGACTGGAGGAAGTTAACGAAGCCGGTGGTCGTGTGGCAGCGGTTGCAGGTGTTGAGCGTCTTGAAGTCATCCTCGGTGAAGGGCCTGTCCGTGAAGGCGGCATGGGCACTGCCGGCCCAGTCGGTATTCTGCGGCAGCAGCGTGTTGTCGTGGGGTTCGTGGCAGCGGGTGCACTTGCCGACGTTCTGGGAGGAGACGTACTGGGCCGGATAGGCGGCAGAGGAAATCGAGTTGTAGTGAGGCGCTCCGAGGGCGTTCCTGCTATGACAGTTCGAGCAGATCAGCGCCGCGTCAGGATTGGGAAAGGGGATCGGTCCGAGCCCCCAGTGAAGGCTGCCGGGGCCATGACACCCCTGGCATTCCACCCCCACTTTCTTATGGACGGAAGCGTTCCATTCGTCGACAAGGACTCCGGACAAGTCCTTCGAGGCGGCATGGCAGGCGTTGGTACAATTGGCATTATCGATTACCGTTGCCTGGGCAGTGGGGAACGTCTGCCCTTCCTTGTTTCCTGAACCGCACCCGCCGAGCAGAACGGCACACACAAACATCGTCACAACTGAAAAGCTGCAGATGACACTGCTGCGCATGGATGCTACCTCCTTTCAGCACGTTAGAAAGTATCGTGGCATTGGATGCAGGTCCTGCCGCTGCTCTTCCCCTTCATATTCCCTTTTATTGCATCCCAGTTTCGCGGATGCGGGTTGACTTTCAACCCTTGCCGGGCACTGTGGCACTTCATGCAGACATCGCCGTCGCCGTGGCAGGACTGACAAGCCTGGAGATTGCGCCGCGCCTCTGCCGCATGGTCGGCCGACCAGGTATGGGATGGCAGCATGCCGCCCGGGTGACAGGTTTGACACTGGGTCGGGTTGAAGAGCGAATGATTGGGACCGATGCTCGTAAGCTTGATGTCGCTGAACTGACGTCGATGCGACTGGAATTGAAGGTCGGTCGGCTTGAATTGCGCGTGACACTGGGAGCAGTACTTCTGGTCATGGCACCGGGTGCAGGTCTGGGGATTGTCCAGGGCCTTGATGGGATGAATCTCGAGGAAGTCGCTCCGGTGACTCTTCGGAATATAATCCCGTTTATAATTCTGGGTCGAGAGCTGAGGATCGATCCCCCCTCCCTGGTGGCAGTCCAGGCACCATGCCTGGTCGTGGCACTGGGCGCAGTTGGCGCCGCCCTTGCTGGCCAGCAGCCGATGTCCTCTCGTCCAGTCGGCGTCGTGATTGGGAGCCACCCCTTCCGACTTGTGGCACTCGTTGCATTCCTGGATTTTCATGCCTGCATAATCCTTGTGGGATTCTTTCTGGGCAACGGCCACCTGCGCACACACGGCCACCGTGGCGAAAACCAGTACGCCGCACAGCAGATTCTTCACGGGCAGACCCCCTTTCTAAAATCTGTAGTCGAAAATACATCGTCCCTGAAAATTGGTATTGTACGTCACATTTATATCATCTTCGAGGCGAAGGGAAGCCGACATGTTCTTTGCCAGCTTGTACTTGCCGCCGACCCAGTACTTCTGGGCCTTCTGGTAGCCGGACGTCTCGGGGAAAAAAGTCCGGTCGTAGACGTCGTAGGTCATGCCTCCGGCAAGCTGGAGCTCTTTTGTGGCATCCCAGGACAGATCGAGTGTTCCTCCGTCAATATTGCCGCCATACCCCTGATGCCGGTCATAGGCTAGACCGACGGTCAGTGTCGGAATCGGCCGCAGTGTGCAGCCCACCTGGTAGACATCGGCCGCCGAGCCATCGCCGTAATCCTGCTTGCTGTAGCCGGCATTGACGGAAAGCTTATCGCTGACCGTATAGTCGGTCCGGAACACCCATTCCTGGTACCGGTTCACGGCAAAGACCGAATAGATGGAAGTCGTGTCGAAGGTGGGATAGCTCTGATACCATTCGCCGGTCAGGATGAGGTTGGCGGAGGGGAAATACTTGACCCCTGCCAGCACCTCGTTAAAGACCTCGCTGGTGAGGTCATACCGAACATTGCCGTAGACCTTCACCCTGTCCAGCAGGTACTGCTTGAAGGTGGCACCGACCATGTCCCGACTGACATCCCCTTGATCCCATGTGCGGAACCAGCTGACCTCCAGATCGGTCTTCCGGAACCCGGTGAGACAGGCCCCAACACCCACGGCATAATCCCCTTCATGACTGATCTCACCATTCAGACCGAAAACCACGTTTCGACCCCCGAAAAACGTGAATGACACCGGGCCGATGTTTTTCACGGTTACCTGGCCACCATCGATTATTGTAGTCCCGGCGGACAGATTGACGAACTGCCGGCCGGCCCTGACATCGAACATGTCATAGAGGTCCCGGTATTCGCCGTACAGGTAGTAGAGACGGCCATTGATGCCATTGCCGGTGGAGAAGTCCTGTGTTCCCCTGCCGTACCCATAGACGGCAAACTTCCCCTCCTTGTCGACCTTGGTTACAGAAAGCTGAAGGTACTGGGCAAAATCAATCTCGCGGCCGTTGTAGAAATTGTTGAACCAGAGCAGTTGCGAAGAACTCGTCCCGTGAATTTCCGCGGACCAGGATGGAGCAGCCGTCAGCAGGGAGACCGAAAGGATGAACACGGGTATTCCTTTGCTTCCCATCAAGGGACCCTCCTTTTGCCGGGGTTTCACACAAACAGTTGCCGCCGGTTCCGCAGCCACCCGGGCACCAGCGGAGACCGCCTCACGTTCCCTCCGTGCGGCGACTCCAGATGGTGCCCGTTCCAGCCCAGTCCTCGACAATAATATATGCTTAATTAATAAAAGAAAATATACTATCGTTTTAGGGGATGTCAAACACGAGGGGGAAAGAATGCACCGGCATGCCGGGGAGGTGGAGTCGTTCATCAGCGAAGAAACGCAGAGAGCGGACGGGCAGGTGAGGTATTCGGGCACTGCGCGGGGTGATGCCGCCGAAGGATGGTCCTCTTCAGCAGACCGGAAACTTGCCGTCGCCGAGATCGCGACAGAAGGAGCCGATTTCGGCAAGTTCCCTGGCGACAATCTTCCTGACCGGCCCGGAAACGTCATGAAGCGTCCGGCCTTTGGCCAGGTTCAGCCGGGCCACGGCCATGCGGGGTGAATCGACAGGAGCGCCGATCCTGCTCAGGAGCAGGACGTAGACCTCACGGACCCCTTCAACCTCTTCGAAGATCTCCCGGGCCAGCCGATGGGAGAGGAAAGAATAAATTTTCCCTACGTGGCTCACCGGGTTCTTGCCGGCTGCGGCCTCGGTGCCCATCGGCCGGTTGAGGGCAATGATGCCGTTCACCCGGTTTCCCCTCCCTACCTCCCCGGAATCGGCGTCCTCGGCCGATGTACCGAGAAGGGAGAGATAGACGCCGCCAAGGCCCCTTCCGGGCAGATCGAGGTTGTTGTAGCGAACGTCGACTGTGCGGAAGCCCTCTACCCCTGCGAGGAAAGCACGCATCTGCCTCAGGATCTCTTCCTTCCCTGCGAAATAGTCGGCCTCGGAGGCGATCTGCCGGGCCATCAGCGGCATGGCCACGGTGATCTCCAACCGGTCACGGTTCCGCAGCCCCATCACCTTCACGTCCTCGCCGCTCCAGGGAAAACGTCCCTTGAATCCGGGGGAATTGAGAAACCGTTCCAGATCGATCACCGCCCGTTCCGTCGGGCTCAGGGGATAGTAACCGACGGCGGCGGAGGTATCATTGGCCCCCATGACTCCGCCGGAGCGGGAGAAGATATCGGTCAGCTCTTCCGATCCGGGAGCGAGGACCACCCGGCAACGGAGGTGCCGCTCCGGATCGACGAAGCGGAGGTTCTTTCGCAGCCATTCCTTGGCCGTGGAGATGGCAATCTCGGCCACAGGGATCTTCTTCCCCGCGGCCGAGAAGGTAGCCCGGTCGCCGATGACCAGCTCCATGGGGGCAATCACCCGCCCTCCGCCGAATCGCTTTGCCACTTTTCCCGCAACCAGAAGACCCTTGTCGACATTATGGTGGAGGATCGCTCCGAACTCGCGCAGATACTCCCGGCAGAGGGCCACGGAAATCGCTTCCATCACCGCGTCGCAGATGTAGTCCGGGTGTCCGGTCCCCTTCCGCTCCACGATCTCCACCCTCTGCTCGGCTACCGATTTTCCCCTGAAGGATTCGACGACGATCATGAGTGAAACTGTACCAGACTTTGCCCGAATTGCACGACGGGGGGAAGCTGCCGTAACGAAAAGGGCCGCAGAACGTTATCCGCGGCCCGTCCGTATTCCTGTCGGCAGCCCCGTTCCGATCACGGAGCCATCAGTCCCCGGAAGCCGCCGCCGGCCGCACCGCCGCCACGAGCCCGACAGCGGCAAGGGCGGCGATACCCGCACCGCAGTAAAAGGCGTACGCCGTACCGAAACGCTGCCAGACAAAACCGAAGAGGAGACTGGCGGGAAGCGCCCCGATCCCCACCGCGCAGTTGTACCAGCCAAAAGCCGCACCCCGCTCGCCGACCGCGGCCAGATCCGCCACAAAGGCCTTTTCCACCCCCTCGGTAAGCCCGTAGAAGAGCCCATAGAAGGCGAACAGGAGCCAGATATGCAGTTCGGTCGCAGCATGGGCAAACCCGGCGTAGGCAAGGGCGTAGACCCCCCACCCGGCGATCACAATCTTGCGGCGGCCTATGTTGTCGGAAAGGGCACCGAAGGGGGTAGAGGCGAGCATCTTCACCACGTGGAAAAATGTCCAGAGAAGGGGTATCCGGGCAGGTGTGACTCCCAGCTGGCCTGCCCGCAGGAGAAGGAAGGCATCGGAGGAGTTTCCGAGGGTAAAGAGAAAGGCGACGATGAGGTATGCCCGCAACCGGCCGCGGGGAACCACCTGGAGAAAGCTCGAACCGGCAAGCTGCTTCCGTTCCGCATCCTGCACCTTCAGGACGATGAGAAGAACGGCGACAAAGCCGGGGATGGCCGCAAGCCAGAAAACGGTGCGCAGGTCCTTCACCAGGAAGGCGAGAAGAAAAGTGGCCGTGAGGGGACCGACTATGGCACCGGCATGATCCATGGCCCGGTGAAAGCCGAAGGCCTTCCCCCGCATGGCGGGGTCAGTGGTGTCGGCAATCAGGGCATCCCGCGGAGAGGTCCGCACCCCCTTCCCCACCCGGTCGGCAAAACGGATGAAGAGGACGGCCAAGGGAGAGGCGGCGGCCGCGACCAGCGGCCGGGCCAGGGACGAGAGACCGTAACCGGCAAGAACTAGCCCCTTCCGCTTCGGCACCCGGTCGGAGATGATTCCCGACGCGAGCTTCAGGAGTGCGGCGGTCGATTCCGCCACTCCCTCGATGACCCCGAGGAAGGCAGGGCCTCCCCCGAGAACGGAGGTGAGGAAAAGGGGAAGGAGAGGGTAGATCATTTCGCTGGAAAAATCGGTAAAGAAGCTGACAAGCCCGAAGATCAGGACATTGCCGCTGATGCCGCTGAACAAGTACCCTCCCACAAAAGTTCAAGGTTCAAAGTTCAAGGTTCTTTGGTAACGACCGGACGTCGAACACCGGACTTCGCACTCAGGGGTTGTATTTACCCGATGCAGGCACCGCCCTCTTGAAGGCCCAAGCCTCGATCTTCTTGATCTGTTCCGCCATGGTCACGGAGAGAGGAACGGTCCGGCTGATGGCCACCATCAGGTCCTGCTGCACCAGGGGACGCTTGTCCGCCAGGGCATCGAAGGCGGAGGTGAGGATCGCCTGCTCGATCTCGGCGCCGGAAAAGCCCTTGGTGGAACCGGCGAGGAGGGGAATGTCGAACTCGTCGAGGTTCACCTTCAGCTTGTTCAGGTGGATGCGGAATATCTCCTCCCTCCCTTTGGGGTCGGGAAGGCCCACGTAGAATATCTCGTCGAACCTCCCCTTGCGCATGATTTCGGCAGGAAGCATCTCGATAGCATTGGCTGTGGCAGCCACAAAGACCGGGGCGCGTTTTTCCTGCATCCAGGTGAGGAACGAACCGAGGACCCGGGAGGCTGATCCCCCTTCGGCCTTGAAGCCGTGGGAGGTAATGCCGGCCTCGATCTCATCGATCCAGAGGACGCAGGGAGCCACCGCCTCGGCGGTCCTGAAGGCCTTGCGCAGGCTTGACTCCGGCGAGCCGTACGTTCCCTCGTACACCGCCGCCATGTCGAGACGGATGAGGGGAAGAAGCCATTTCGCGGCAATAGCCTTCACGAAGAGGGACTTGCCGCAGCCGGCGATCCCCATGATGAGGATACCCTTGGGGAGGCTGGAGCCGGAGGAGATGTTATCGAGGCCGAAGGCCTGTTCGCGCCGCTCCATCCAGTACTTGAGATTCTCCACCCCCCCCAGCTGGTCCGGCCGGATATCGTTGCCGACGAATTCCATGATGCCGCTCTTGCGGATGATCATCTGCTTCGTCTGGAACAGGGCCTGGACGACATCCTCCCCTTTCGCCATCCCCGACATGCGCAACGCCCGCACTCCCCGGTCGACATCGTTCAGATCGAGCCCCTGCGCCGCCACCACCAGTTTTCCGAGAAGCTGAGGGTTCTCTTCGCAGACTTTGGCCAGGAGCGGTTCTCTGCTCCTGATCTGCTCGAAGTAGGCGGTGATTTCGCCGATGAGGGGAAGTCCCTGGTGAAAGATGGTGAGGTCTTCCCGGAGCGCCTCGGGAACCTCTTCTTCCGGACCGGCGACGACGATTACCTTCTGCCGGGCCCGGTGGGCAAAATCCTTCAGCTTCCTGACGATGAAGGGATTATCCCGCCAGAAGAAGGAAAGGTCCTTGAAGAGAAACATGAGCGGGCCCGGCTGGTTCAGGGCGAAGTCGAGACCCCGTAGGGGGTCGGTCGTGTCGGGAACGGCATTCCCGTCGCGGCTGAATCCACCGGTACAGGTCCAGACATAGGGGTTCCCCATCCCCTTGAGGCGCAGGGCGGCCTGGGTCGCGATCGCTTCGGTGCGCCTTTCGTTGTCGGTCACCACGTAGATCAGATTGGCCCCCGCACCGATCATTTTCGCCAGTCCTTGCATATTGAGGTTTTCCATGCGCCGTCATCCCCCTTTCGTATGCTCCTCTCCACCGTCCTGCCGAGGCTGTCCCCTATCGTACCCTCGTTCCGTATTCAGCGCTCCGCAAGGCACTCCTTGAGACGGAGCGCTTCCTCGTAAACGGAACGACGCGGCGTGCCGGTTTCCCCGGCAACCCTGGCAACCGCATCCTTGAGGGAAAGCCCGTCATCCGCCATAAAGTGTCGCAGAAGCCCGACGACATCGGCACGTTCCCCCTTCGCCGCCGGGACAGCGGGAGCAACGAGGAGCACTACCTCCCCCTTGATCTCGCGGTCTCGCAGGCGCTCTTCGACAGCGCTGACCTTTCCCCTCACGAATTCCTCGTACACCTTCGTGAGCTCCCGCACCACCACCACCTCCCGGTCGCCGCACACGGCATGAATGTCCGCAAGGGTCGCCAGCAGTCGGCGCGGCGATTCGTAGTAGAGGAGCACCCGTTCTTCCCCTGCAAGGCCGGCGAGCTTCTCCCGCCGCTTCCCCGGACGATTCGGGAGAAATCCCGCGAAGGTGAAGGAATCGGTTGGAAGTCCGGCAGCGGACAGGGCGGCAATGGCTGCCGAGGGGCCGGGGATGGGGACCACCGGAATTCCCTCTGCCAGGGCATCGCGCACCAGCTCGTACCCCGGATCGGAAATGCACGGCGTCCCGGCATCGGAAATCAGGGCAACGGATTCGCCCGCTTTGAGCCGGTCCAGGATGAAGCCTCCCTTGACGGTCTTGTTATGATCGAAATAGGAGGTGAGGGGCCGGGAGATGCCGTAGTGGGAAAGGAGCTTGCGCGAATGGCGGGTATCCTCGGCGGCGACCAGGTCCGCTTCCTTCAGTATCCGGACGGCGCGGAAGGTGATGTCTTCCAGGTTGCCGATGGGCGTGGCGACGATGTAGAGAGTTCCACTTTTCATTGAGTTCAAGGTTCAAGGTTTAAGGTTCAACGTCCTTCGCTGTTTCACGTTGGACATCGAACAGAGAACATCGAACGGGTTACTTCCCCCAGTCTCTCGAATAACGGAAGTCCCGGTCGATGGTACGATTGGAAACCTTGGCAATGACCGGCAGGCGGCGCTTGAAGTGGGAATTCTGCACCTTGGCGTAGACCAGATCGATGAACTCGGGGGCAAAACCCTGCAGAACGAGTTCGGACCTGTTCATGCGGAGGTCCACCATGTGGTAGAGCAGTTCATCCACTTCCCGGTAGGTAAAGCCCAGTTCCTGCTCGTCGGTCTGGCCGGCCCAGAGGTCTGCGGACGGCTTTTTCTCGATGATGGGGCGGGGCACGTCCATCTCCTCGGCAAGCTGCCACACCTGGCTCTTGTAGATGTCGCCGATCGGATTGAGGGCGCTCGCCATGTCGCCGTGGAGTGTGCCGTAGCCGAGAAGGAGCTCGGTTTTGTTGCTCGTCCCGAGGACCAGGGCATTCATGGCCGCTGACTGGTCATAGAGGATGGTCATCCGCTCCCGGGCCATCTTGTTGCCGCGGCGCATGTTGTCCGCCTCGGGGAAGAGCTGGAAATAGGCATCCACCATGGAGGTGATCTCGATCACGTCGCAGCCGATGCCGAGCGCATCGACCACCAGGCGGGCATGGGCCTCGCTGGAAGGACTCGAGGTACGGTACGGCATGATGCAGACATGGACATTGTCCGGCCCCAGCGCTTCGGCCGCGAGGTAGGCGACAAGCGCCGAATCGATTCCGCCGGACAGCCCGAGAACCGCCTTGTGCAGTCCCACCTTGCCGACTTCTTCGCGAATGAATCCTGCCAGCACCTTCCGCAGCAGCTTGGTGTTGACCGCGAGCCCCGTCATCGGCTTTCCCTTTCCCGCGCAATGCGCTGCAGCTCATTTCCGGTGATTGCCAGGCTTTCGTCGCGCATCATGGGAGAAAAGATCCGTTCCCGGCGCAAGGCTCCCTGATCCATAATCGTCACGACAAAGTCTTCCTCGAATTCGGCTCCCCGGGCCGTAACCTCGCCGCTGGGGGCCACAGCCTCGGACCCGCCCCAGAAATTCACCCCATCCTCATAACCGACCCGGTTGCAGTAGAGGACCCGGCAATTGAGGAACATGGCAGTGGTGGCGGTCAGTCGCTGCCAGGCCGACGTAGAGCCGAGGCTGTCATCGGTGGTTATCCCCCGGCCGGGGCTGCTGGAAAGGCAGATGAGGGTGGTGGCGCCATCCATTGCCAGGATATAGGAAGCGGAGAGATGCCACATGTCCTCGCAGATGAGGAGCCCCACCCGGCCGAACCGGGTGTCGAAGGCGCGAAAACGTTCGCCGCGGGCCAGGTAGCGCTGCTCGTCGAACATGCCGTAGGTGGGGAGATAGACCTTGCGGTGGAGGTGCCTGAGCTCGCCCTCTTCGAAGTAGAGGGCGGAGTTGAAGAACAGGTAGTCCGGGGATACTTCGACGAATCCCACGGCAATGGAGATATGGCGGGAGAGCTCCTGCAGCTGCTGGATCTGGGGAGAGTGGCAGGAAAGCGCCACCTCCGGCACCAGGTCCTTGAGAAAGTACCCGGTCAGGGCCAGCTCCGGAAAGACGACCAGGTCCGCCTTCATCTGGATTCCCCGGTCGATTGCGGCCTCGACGATGGCGAGGTTGTCGGCAACGCATCCCAGTTTCGGCTTTATCTGCGCCAGGGCGACGGTACAGTCCATGTTTGTCTCCGCACGGGGGATTTACCGCCTACGGTACCACAATAACCGCTGTTTGCATAGGGTGCACGTTTCTGAGGCTAGGCAGCAGTGACAATTTTTTCACCCCGTGGCAAAAGTTCCTTCCATTCCCTCGCGCTTTTTTGGCATAATGTCCTGAAGACGCCGAGAGGCGCAGTTTTCGGCACCCCACTCGTACAGGGACGAAATGAGCGTGAACCATCCCGAAATAACCGGCATCATCCTGGTCGGCGGCAAAAGCCGTCGCATGGGGCAGGACAAGACTTTCCTGGAAATCGACGGCATCTCTCTCTTCGACAGGGTACTGGCGGCCCTACGTCGGAATTTCACCCGGATCCTCCTGGTGGGGGACCGTGAGGAGCGTTTTGCCGGCTACCACCTCCCCCTTGTCCCCGACATCTACCCCGGCAGCTCACTGAGCGGTCTCTACACGGGGCTCTATCACGCGGAGACGGAGTACGTGTTCGTCTGCTCCTGCGACATTCCCTTTCCCAATCCCGATATGATCGGCTACCTCTGTTCCCACCTGGATGGCCACGACGTCGTGGTGCCGGTTCATCCGTACGGCTACGAACCGCTCTTCGCCGTCTACGGCAAGATGTGCCTCGGCCCGATGCGGGAGCTGCTGGAGCAGGAGAACTACTGCGTGTACGACCTCTATCCCCATGTGAACGTCAGGTATGCGACCAGGGAAGAGCTGGCCCCTTTCGACCGGGACGGGCGGGCTTTCGTGAACGTCAATACCCCCGATGAACTGACGGCCGCCAGAAAGGAGCTTCCCCAATGACCATGCACGTGGTCTCATTCGTGGCTAAATCGGGGACGGGCAAGACCACTCTACTGGAAAAGGTGATAGCGCTCCTCAAGGAGCGGGGCTACCGGGTGGGAGTCATCAAACACGATGCCCACCGCTTCGATATCGATCATCCCGGCAAAGACAGCCACCGACTCACTGCCGCGGGGGCCGACACCATGCTGATCTCGTCACCGGAGAAGCTTGCCCTCATTAAGAGGCACGACGCCTCTCCACCCGTCGAGGAACTGCTGGCCACCTATTTCTCCGACGCGGACATCGTCCTCACCGAGGGGTTCAAGAAAAGTTCCCTCCCGAAGATCGAACTTCACCGTCGGGAGCGGAGCGCAACCCTCCTCTGCCGCGGCGAGGAATACGACCAGACCCTCCTGGCAGTGGCGAGCGACGAACCGCTGGATGTCGACGTGCCGGTGCTCGATCTGAACGACGCCCGACAGGTTGCCGATTTCCTCGTAGCGAAGTTCCTGGCCTGACCCCGCTCCCGGCTGGGACACCGGCCCGCCTGGAGGAGAAGACCCGCAAGCCGAAGCCTCTGAGGTCACACCCCCTTCGGAAGAACATCCGACGCAAAAACGGCGGGAAGCTTACTCCCCGCCGCTTATTATATTGCCTTGATTTTTTTCTCTCAGTACGCCAGTTCGAATGCGTTCCTGATGTGCTCGATTGCCGGAACCTGATGCTCGCGCAGCAGGATGGCGATCACGTCGAAGCGGGCGCTCGCCTCGTGGAGCCTCTTGTGGGCCAGCCAGGCAAGGGCCGCCTTGGATATCTGCCGCTGCTTGAAGGGGGTGAGGGCCGCTTGGGGGGGGCCGTATGCCTCGGAGCGACGGGTCTTCACCTCGACGAAGACGACGGTTTTCCCGTCCCGGGCGATGATGTCGACTTCCCCCATCTTGCAGCGGAAGTTCCGCTCGATGATGGTGAACCGCTGTCCCTTCAGGAAGGCTGCGGCGATATCTTCCCCCCGAGCCCCGAGGCTGCGGTTGTCCACACCTTCTTCACCTCTCACGCTCAACCTTCTTCCTTCACGTGTTCCCGTACTCCGCGGAAGGTTTTCCGGTGGATAGCGCAGGGACCGAGACGGCCGATGGCGGCCAGATGCTCCGCACAGCCGTACCCCTTGTGACCGGCAAAGCCGTAACCGGGATAGTGCCCGCCATACTCCACCATCAGCCGGTCGCGGGTCACTTTGGCGATGATGGAGGCGGCGGCGATGGAGAGGCTGGCACTGTCTCCCTTCTTGATGGTTTTCTGGGGTAGCGGCAGGGGAATGGTCGAGATGCCGTCGATGAGTAGGAAGTCCGGGAGGATGGCCAGGTTGCCGACCGCCTGGCTCATGGCATAGAGGGTCGCCTGGAGGATGTTGATCTGATCGATGAGAAGATGGTCGGCGATACCGATCCCTACCGCCAGTGCTCCCGTCATGATCGGTTCGAACAGGGCCTCTCTCCTGGCCTCGCTCAGCTTCTTCGAGTCCATGACCCCGGCGATGGTTGTTCCCGGCCGCAGGATTACCGCCGCAGCCACCACCGGCCCCGCCAGCGGGCCGCGCCCTGCCTCGTCGATGCCGGCGACGCACCGGTAACCCCGACGGGCGGCCATCTCCTCGAATTCCAGCAGGGTCGGCTGGCGATCCGGTCCGAACAGATCCACGGCTATCCCTCCTCCCCCTGAATAGCAGGAAATTTCCGGGATTACAACGCAATTCTCGCAATGATCCCCAGTGAGCGGCGGACCAATCAGCATGAAATGCGAAAGGCCCCGGTTCCCCGGGGCCTTTCCCTTACTGCGCCGCTACGTACTTCCTCTCCTTGATGCGGGAGGCCTTGCCCCGCAGCTTCCGCAGGTAGTAGAGCTTGGCGCGGCGGACATGGCCGCGCGTGATCACCTCGATGGCGTCGACCGACGGCGAATGGAGCGGGAAGACCCTCTCGACTCCCACGCCGTTGGAAATCTTGCGCACGGTGAAGGACTCGCGGACCCCCCCGTTCTGACGGCCGATCACCACGCCCTGAAAGGCCTGGATACGCATCTTGTCGCCTTCCACGATCTTCACGTGAACCTTGACGGTATCACCGGGTCTGAACACCGGGATGTTCTTCTTCATCTGCTCCAGTTCGATCAATTGCACCTTGTTCATTGTTTTCTTCCTCCCTTATCTGCAGCCGAAGCCTCGTAGTATGTAGACGGTCCCCGCGTTCGATGCCGAAACCCGGAACCGTGAAACTGGTACTGCCCAGTGCTAGCGCTCGCCGAGAAGGCGGTCGAGGATGATGGCAGCCGCACTTCTCACTGACAGGTGATTATAGTCGCCCCCTCCCGTGATCGGTTCGAGAACGACGTCGGCCTTGGCGAAGAAATCATCGGTCAGGCCCCAACCGGTACCGAAAAGGAGGAGGTAGGGGTGGTCATCCTCCCGAAGATGCCCTGCCAGGGTTTCGCAGCTGGTGCTTCCGGCTCTCTGCCTGGCACCGGTGACCACGGTCCGCACGGGCCTGCCGTAGGTGCCGGACAACTCCTCCACGACATCGTCGAGAGTCGCCGCAACCCGCACCAGGTCCAAGGCCTCTTTCCGTCGGGGATTGTACGTCGCCCCCCATCCCTCCCGCCAATGTCCGGCAATCCGCTCCGCTAGGGTACGCTGCTCAGGGAGCGGAGTCACGACGAAGTACCTGAAGAGCCCGTAGGTCCTGGCCGCCCGGGCAATATCGTGGAGGTCCAGATTGGTGACCGCGGTTGCGACGATTCGTCCGTTTCTATCGTACACCGGGTGATGGATAAGGGCAATGCTCACCCGGGGACCGGCATGACTCGCGTCATTCATCGGAGCACCGGCGCGCAGCCTCCACCAGGCCCATTCTCTCTTCGTCAGTCAGGCTTGCCGCTTCCAGAAGGTCGGGGCGCTGGGCCGCAGTCTTTTCCAGTGACATGCACCGCCGCCATCGGGCTATTTCCCGATGGTTCCCCGACAGGAGCACCTCGGGAACGGCCAAGCCTCTGAATTCGGGGGGCCGCGTATAGTGCGGATACTCCAGGAGTCCGTCGGAGAAGGAATCGCTCGCAGCAGACTCCTCGCATCCCAGCACGCCGGGAACCAGCCGGGCGACGGCATCGACGATCGCCATGGCCGCTATCTCCCCACCGGTCAGGACAAAATCGCCGAGGGAAATTTCATCTTCCACGTACAGTTCCCGGACCCGCTCATCGACCCCTTCGTACCGTCCGCATATGATGACCAGTTCTTCTTCCCGGACCAGTTCCCGGGCCAGCGCCTGGGTAAACGGGCGGCCGCGGGGGGTGGTGAGGATAACGCGGGAACGTGTGCCTGCCGTCCGGACCGCATCGATGCATGCCGACAGCGGCTCCACCTTCATCACCATTCCCGCCCCACCGCCGTAGGGGGCATCATCCGTCGTCCTGTGCCGGTCCGTGGCGTAGTCCCGGATGTTGTGGAGGCTCACATCGATCAGGCGGCGCTCGGCGGCGCGCTTGATGATGCTCTCCGTCAGGGGCCCGTCGAACATGGCGGGGAAGAGGGTCAGTATCTGGAATTTCATAGATCGAGCAGCCCTTCGGGGGGGCTGACGGTCATCGTCCCGGCATCCAGGTCGATGGCAACGATGACATCATCCAGGGCGGGGATGAGGTATTCGCGCTCCCCCCGCACCACATACACGTCGTTGCTCCCCGTGGCGATTATGTCGGCAAGCGTGCCGAGGGTCATCCCATCGACAGTGGCCACCTCCAGCCCGAGGAGGTCACACCAGTAATATTCATCCGGCGGCAGAGGAGGGAGTTGATTGCGCCGTGCATACAGTTCCCTCCCCACCAGGTGGAGCACCTGATTGATCGACTCGAAATTCCTCAGGGCGAGGAGGACTTTTTTCCCGTGGGCAACGGCATTCGCCACCTCGAAGGATTCCAGCGTCCCGTCAGGCCCCTGCAGCAGGATACTGGAAAGCGAGATAATAGTCGTTTCTTCGCCGGAGTAAGGGACGACCCGCACCTGTCCCCGGATGCCGTGCGTGCCGGCAACCTTTCCCAGCAGCACCGGTGTATTCGCCGGCGGCATCACTCAACAATTTTCAGGATAGCCTTCTTGTTATCCTTCGTGGAAACGGCGTTCAGCAGTGTGCGAATGGCCTTGGCGGTTCTTCCCTCTTTCCCGATAATCCTTCCCATGTCCTCTTTTGCCACGGTCAGCTTGATGACGGTGGTATCTTCTTCCATTTCCTCGGTCGCCTTTACCTGGCTGGCGTCATCAACAAGTGCTTTGGCAATGGTTTCTACGAGCTGTCTCATGTCGGTATCCTCTGTACGTGTAGAATGTCCGGCGGACCGGGGGAAAACAGGGATTACGCAGCCTTGGAAACGAATTTCTCCCAGATGCCGGCCTTCTTCAGCATCTGCTTGACGGTGTCGGTGGGAAGAGCACCGCGCCCAAGCCACTCGAGGGTCTTTTCCTCCGCAAAGTTTACGGCGGCGGGGTCCCTGTTGGGATCGTAGGTGCCGACATTCTCGATGAACCGGCCATCCCTCTTGCTGCGCTCGTCAGCAACGACAATCTGGTAAAAGGGTTTCTTCTTTGCTCCTGCACGGGCCAATCTGATCTTTACCGCCATGATTTCCTCCTGGTTCGTTCACGGCACGGGGGCCGCATATCGTTAGTTGCGAGTTTCGCGTTGCGAGTTTCGCGTGTAGAGTCAGGTCGTCAACCCGAAACTCGAAACGAGAAACGCGAAACTATTTATCTAAAAGGGAAACATCCCTCTGCCCATCCCTTTCATCAGACCTTTGGGCCCGAGCTTCAGCAGCTGTTTCATCACCTTCTGCGCTTCGGTGAAGCGTTTCAGGAGCTGATTCACCTCTTGAACCGAGGTGCCGCTCCCCTTGGCGATGCGCAGCCTGCGGCTGCCGTTGATGATGGCGTGGTTGGCCCGCTCATCCCGGGTCATGGAGTCGATGATCGCCTCGACCCGCTTCAGTTCCTTTTCGCTCAACTGAGCCCCCTGCATCTGCTTCATGACCTTCCCCATTCCGGGGATCATTGACATGATGGATTCGAGGGAGCCCATTTTCTTGATCTGCTGGAGCTGGTTCCGGAAGTCCTCCAGATCGAACTGGCTCTTCTTCAACTTCTGCTGGAGGAGGGCCGCTTCCTTGGCATCGATGACCGACTGGGCCTTTTCCACCAGGGTCAGCACATCGCCCATGCCGAGGATGCGCGACACGAGACGGTCCGCGTAAAACACCTCGATGGCGTCGAGCTTCTCGCCCAAGCCTACGAACTTGACCGGTCTGCCGGTGACCGCCCTGATGGAAAGGGCCGCCCCACCCTTGGCATCGCCGTCCAGCTTCGTGAGCACGACGCCGGTAAGACCGAGGCGCTCGTTGAACCCGGAGGCGACGTTCACCGCTTCCTGGCCGGTCATGGCGTCCGCAACGAGGAGTATCTCCCGCGGTGCGGCAGCTTCCCTGATGCGGGACAGCTCTTCCATCAAATACTCATCTATCTGATGCCGGCCGGCAGTGTCGAGAATGACGGTGTCGAAGCCGGAGAGTTCCGCGTAACGGAGCGCCTCCCGGCAGATATCCACCGGGTCCTGGTCTGCCCGCGAGTCGAAGACCTCGATGGAGAGCTGGCGGCCGAGGATTTTCAGCTGCTCGATGGCTGCCGGTCGATAGACATCGGCAGGGACGAGAAGGGGCCTGCGCCGCTGTCCCTTGAGATGCCTCGCCAGCTTGCCGCAGGTGGTGGTCTTGCCGGCTCCCTGCAGGCCGACCATCATGATGGAGACCGGCGGCTTGGCCGCCAGGTCGAGGCTGTTGTCCTCGCCTCCCCCCATCAGGAGGACCAGCTCCTCGTGGACAATCTTGATGACCTGCTGCCCCGGCGACAGACTCTGCAGGACCTGGGAGCCTACGGCCCGCTCCCGCACCCGTTCCACGAAATCCTTGACGACCTTGAAGTTGACGTCGGCCTCGAGGAGCACCATCCGCACTTCACGGAGGGCATCCTTGATATTCTCCTCGGTCATTACCCCCTGGCCACGGATTTTCTTGAACAGGAGGTCGAGCTTGTCGGACAAACTTTCGAACATTACAACTCAGATTTCAATATGTTAGGTAAGTTGACCAGGGCGCCAACGATAACGCGCACTACTCCACGTCGAAAGAGGTTAATAATAGATGACCGTTTCAGCCGTTGTCAAGACAAAAATACGGGACCTTTCCTCTACAATCGCACGACCGACCCTGCCGTGAGGAGCGTCTCGGCAATGGTGAACATATTGGTCACTGTCCCGGCCCGGAGTTTGTCCCGACGGTTGAAGAAATCGAGGCAGATACCGCAGGAAGACACCTCCGTGCCGCGGTTGCCGAGTTGCACCAGTGCCTCGACCAGCTCGGACCCCTCCGTGGCGAGGAGTACACCGGTGTTGACGAAGAAGAGCCTGTCGGGGACTTCGGTCATATCGAGGAGGGTCATGAGGAAGTTCTTCATGAGAAGCCGGCCCAACTCCTCCGGACCATCCCCCAGCCGGTCCGACGTAACGAGGAGGACGGTCGGCCCCGTCGGCGAAACGGAAGCGGCGGTCTCCGCTGCCACACCGGCAATGACAAGGGCATAGCCGCTGTCGAGCCGTTCCTCCGTAACAGTGTGTCCATGGTTGACGCAGTAGCGGCTGACGTTCTCCCGGGGGGGACCGTCATCGACCAGTACCCGAAGGGGTTTCCCCGCCGCTTCTGCCAGCGCGCGCCTGACCGTCACAACCGGCAGCGGGCAGGCCATGTCCCTGCAGTCTATGGTATTCATTATGCCTCCTTGAAAGGGGGGGGAGCGGTTTCGGGCCGGGGCTGTCCGGGGGTCGCGGCCGGCCCCTCACCCGATTTTAACGTATTCCTCGCCATTTTTCGCATACACCTCTTCCGGCATGAGCCCCTCCGCGCGCAAGGCATCCTCCACCAACTCCCGGGCATCCGGCGCGTACCTGATGGCCAGGCCGCACTCCGCCGTCAGGGCGCGGGGCGCCGGGATGAGAAGAATCGGCAGATGCCGCCCCTTCAGGAGCTTTTCCGCCTGCATCACCCGGTGGATGGAGTTGAATATCGCCACACAATCGCCCTCTTTGACCATCGTATCTTCCCCCTACCGTTCCCACGAAGGCCCTGTACGTCCCTTCCGCGGTTATGGTCGCACCAAGATGCGCATTGACAAATACCCGATAAAACCATACTATGCGGGGGTGGAAACGACGCGCTACATTCTGTCCGTCATCGGGCTCATTCTCCTGGCCACCGCCATCAACGTGCCGCTCGGCTATCTGAGGCAGGGCTGCCGGAAATTCTCCCTCGCCTGGTATCTGTACGTCCACATATCCATTCCGGTCATCGTCTACCTGCGGATGAAAGGGGGATACAGCTGGCGGTTCATCCCCCTCACCCTGCTGGGGGCTTTTGCCGGCCAGTACATCGGTGGCTACATCAACCGGCAAAGAAAGGGAAATGGCTGACACCAGAGATAAAATGCCGCGCCCCCTGGCCGTTGCTGATATCCTGACCGCCGCTTTCCACGGCAAACCGGCGGGGAAACGCCTCGAAGAAGGGAAAATCTGGCTCGTCTGGGATGCAGCGGTAGGGCGGCAGGTCGCCGCCACAGCCCGTCCAGTGAGCTTCCGGGACGGCATCTTGACCGTCGCAGTTTCCAGCGCCCCCTGGATGCAGCAACTGACGTTCCTCAAACGGAACATGGTGGACAAGCTCAACGAACAGCTCGGCCGCCCCCTGATTCGCGATATTTACCTCAAGGCCGGCCCCCCCACGCCTCTCTCCCGCCAGGCCGAACCCGCCGAAAGCGCGGAACGGCGCCTGACCGAGCGGGAAACCCGCCTGATCGCAGCTCAAACGGCAGCCATCAGCGACCCGGAGCTACGCGAGGCCTTCGTCCGGGTCCTGTCGAGGGCGCTGGCAACGCAGCCCGAAAGGGATTCTTGAAACGTCCCCCTCAGGGTACCACCCGGTAAAAAACCGCCATGTAAGGAGAGCTGTCCGACCGGTAAACCCCGGCAAGTTCGAGCCCGTACGGGGTTTTCTCAGGCTCGGTCCGGCTCCCTTCCCCCAGCAATTCGACAACGAGATAGTCGACCCCGTTTCGCCGCGCATAGTCCAGCACCTGCTGATATTCGGCAACAGGGAGCGCCGTCCAGAGCCCGTCGAGATAATAGACGATCTTGCTCCACCCGACCATGTAATTTTTTCCGGGGCCGAAACGCTGCGCACCCCATTGACCGGCCTTCCGGGCTTCATCTGCCAGGTCCCGCCGCAACGAGATTTCGGCCGACGGCGGCGGCTGCGGAGCCGCAGGCCCCATCGAAAGGGGATGCACGGCAAAGAGAAGGCGGGCGCCGATGAGCAGTGTCGTCCCGGCCAGAAGGGCGCTGCCCAGCCAACCGGCGGAGCGGGCAGACAGCTTTCCCGCAACGATTTCCGCCCCGGCCGAGAACCCCCTGGCCGCCAGGATGATGACCACCGGCAGATAGGGGACCATGTACTTCCACCACCCTTCGGTGAATACCGGCAGGACCAGCAGGATCAGGAGCGGGGCCAACAGCACCCCTCTCTTTTCCCGGGCACAATCGCCCCACGGCAGGAAAACGGCGAGCAGGGCCGCCAATACCAGGTAGACGGGATAGAGTTGCGGATATCGCTCCATCCCGCTGTTGTTGGGGATCCTCCCCGGCACCTCCATTCCCAGATTGTGGAGATAAACCGACAGGCTCTTCCCCGGATTTGACAGAAGGTACCCGGCCAGGTCCGTCAATCCCTTCGGCTCCTGCCAGCGGAGCTTCTTCCCGTCGGAGGTGAGCCCCCAGAGCTCGTCGTTCCCCATCTCTCCCTTGTCGTTGTCGTGATAGACCCTGCTCTTCATCCAGATCATGACGTAGGTCGACTTGGGGCTGATGACCCAACTGCCATAATGGTGTTTCAGAAAGACGAGGTAGGGAGAAGCGGTCAGGAAGAAAAAAAGGGCAGAGAGGAGACAGCACCTGAAAACGGCCGTCCGGTAAAACCGGCGACCTTGCAAGGCCGTGACGCAGGCGAAGACGAAGGCCATCACGATGAACCCTTCGGATCGGGCCATCCAGGCGAAGGCGAAGGCAACACCCGCGGCGGCAGCTGCCGCGGCGCTCTCTCTCGTAACGGTTCGGACGCACAGAAAAAGGGAAAGCGTGAGAAAAAAGGCGTAGGTAATCTCCCCCTCCGGATAGAACGCGATAAAAACAAGATGGGGGAAGAGCGCGGCAAAGAGGGAAGCAACGAGGGCGGTCCTCAGGTCGAACAGCTCGATGGCCAGGCCATAGACGGTCAGGACCAGACAGAAGAACATGAAGGGCGAGACGATGCCGGCGACGGCCAGGAGGTCCTTCATGCCGGCCAGGTATGAAACTCCGGCGATGAGGACCGAGTGGAGGGGGGGCGCCCAGAGCGCCTGCCACCCCAGCCCCTTTCCCAGAAGGATGTTCCGCGCGATCTGGAGGTAGGTCACCCCGTCCGCCGTTATTCCCGGCACATGGTAATTGGCGCAGATGACGATCAGGGACAGAACGACCGGGATCAGCACGGACAGCCGCCGCAGGGTTTCAGAGTAAACTGCGTTGCGCTCGGGCGCCATTATTTCCCGGACCTTCCCTGCAAAAAGGGGACTGAACCAATACCCCACTTTTGCAGCCGGAACTGGAGCGCGGTTTTCAGAACCCCGAACCCGTACACGACGCTCCGCCGGAAATTGATGGACGATGCCTCTTTGAAATATTTGGTCGGGCAGGATATTTCCCCGATCCGGTACCCGTACCAGACGATCTGGGCCAGCATCTGGTTGTCGAAGACGAAATCGTCCGAGTTCTCGTCCAGGGGGAGCTTCTCCAGGATCTCCCGGGAGAAGGCCCGGTAGCCGGTGTGGTACTCCGACAGCTTGTGTCCCAGGAGCAGGTTCTCCACCAGGGTGAGGACGCGGTTGGCTATGTATTTGTAGAGCGGCATCCCCCCCTTGAGGGCGCCGACGCCGAGGATCCTGGATGCCAGCACCGCATCGAACTCGCCGTAGGCGATCATGGCCGCCATGGCGGCGAGCAAGTGGGGGGTGTACTGGTAGTCGGGATGGAGCATGATGACGATGTCCCCCCCCAGGCCGAGCGCAGTCCGGTAGCAGGTTTTCTGGTTACCGCCGTATCCCCGGTTTTCCTCGTGGACGACGGTCCGGATCCCGAGCCGGCGGGCCATCTCCGCCGTGTTATCCCGGCTGGCGTCGTCCACAAGCACCACATCGTCCACGAATTCAAACGGTATTTCCCGGTAGGTCATCTCCAGTGTCTTTTCCGCGTTGTAGGCAGGAAGCACCACTATTATTTTCTTCCCGTTAAGCATTTTCTTCCCCCAGTATCCGTTTCATTTCTTCGCTGTACTTCCCATCCGGACCGTAGACGAGAAGAGGTGGCAGCACTTCCAGTCCGTTTCTTCTTCCTTTGGACAGTTCCAGCATGACCATTCGCGCGGCAGCAGCGCTGCTCCCGTGCACCAGCCGCATCCGCGCCGGGGCCAGCTTCATCGCAACCGCCTCGGCGCAAAATTCGGCAAGTCGTGACGGATGGTAGATAAAACAGATCTTTCCTGACGGTTTCACCAGGTATTTCGCCATGTGGAGGAAATCCGTCAAAGCGGCCGTCGTTTCATGCCGCGCCAGATCCCGTCCGGCTTTGGGGCTGATTTTGCCGGTGCCATGTCTGCGGTACGGCGGATTGGCCATGACCAGATCGAAGGACGAAACGGGGAAGTGTTTGCGAAGCGCCAGGACATCAGCCCCGATAATGCCGATCCGGTCGGAGAGCCCGTTCAGATTCACATTCCGCTCCGCCAGGGCTGCCATCTCCTCCTGGAACTCCACCCCGACGACGGTTGCAGTGGCGCACCTGCGGGCCAGCACAAGGGGGATGACGCCACATCCCGTCCCCAGGTCGATCACACTCCCCCCTCCCCGGACCTCCGCGAAATCGCAGAGAAGGAGCGGATCGAGGGAAAAGCGGTAACCGTCTCGCGGTTGAACGATGCTCAGGCCGTAGCCGCGCAGATTATCCGTGGTCTCCTCACCCCTCACGGGTCCGCCGCCACGCCTCCCGGCCGAGCAGGCAGGCATAGAAGGCAAAGGACGCCAGAGTCAGCCACTTCCCCACCTTGAATGGGAGAGGATCGAAGACGAACTCCACCGTGTGCCTCCCCGGCGTCAGGTAAACCCCCCGCAGGATGTGATCCACCGGGTAGACCTTGGCGGCCGTGCCGTCCACCCTGGCCCGCCACCAGCGGTAGTACTTCTCCCCCAGGACCAGCAGGGAGTTTTTCGTCGCCTCGGCCTCCACCACGATCCGGTTCGCCTCGTAGACTCGCACCTGCCCCCTCCCCGCCGGAGCGATCGACGGGGACGGATAGGGCTCCAGTTGCAGCGGCGGCGGCGTCTCCACCATGGCGACCATTTCCGGCTTGAAATCCGGCGCGCTCGCCAGGATGCCGAGCCGCTGCTGTGGGTCGCTCACAACTGCGACAGCCGGGACCAGCCATGCCTTGGGGAGGACGGTCCTGTTTTCCAGGACGACGGAACCGGTGGCCGAGGAGAACACCTGTGAATATTTGGCCGCGAGTGCCCCTTTCTGCGACTCATAGTCGCCGGCCTTCATTACCAGGTATTTCAGGTTCATGATGTCCGGCATCGGGCTCATCAAGGAGAATGCATCCAGAAACTGCTTGTACCGCCGTTCGCTGATGGTTACGTAGGCCGAAACGTTGGCGAAGCCGTTGTCGGCGTAATAGTGGGCGTTTTCGTCGTTCAGCGGCTGCATCCGGTAATGATCGATCCGGGGCTGGAGATAGGCGACGATGTCGTTCCTGGCCGCCGTCCCCCCTTTCGCCTCCGGCGGCGACGTCACCACGAAGAAGCGGCTGTCGACCCGCCAGAGATCGCCGATGGTCAGGACGACAAGCAGCGGCAGGACCGCCTTGGCCGGCAGCCACTGTCTGAACCAGGCCACGAACAGGGCCAGGTAGAGAGAGGCGAAGGCCACCGCCACGACCCCTTCCCGGAGCATATTGCCGTACCGCTCATCGGCCAGCTGAGGTCCCGACTGGTAGCGGGTCGGAGCGGTGAGGAACTCTCCCATGGCATCGGCGATCGCCCCCCCTCCCAGCCTGACGCCGAGCAGGATCAACCCGATCAGGGCCGCCACCCCGCCGCAGCACCAGAGCCAACGGCCGAGCCGCTTCCGCTCCTCCGTCCCGCCAGCCAGTATGTCCAGGCCCCGACCCGCCAGGACGGCCGCCCCGAAGGCGAAGAGAAAGAGAATCATCTTCGGTACCCGGAACTTGGAGAAGGCGGGGAGATGGTCGAACATGAAGCGGTAGACGAAGGTGTACTTCCCCAGGGCCATGACCAGGGTCAGGGCCAGGAGGAAGGTGAAGAACCAGGTGTGGCGGTCCCGGCGGAAGATGAGCGGCAGCGGCAGCAGGAACCAGGGGAGGAGCCCGAGGTAGTCGCTGGTCTGAGTGAAGCGCATCCTCCCCCAGTAGTAGACCTGGCCCGGAGCGGGCACATCCCCCCCTTCCTGGCGGGAATAGCCGAACAGGCCGGGGACGAAGAAGGTCAGGATCTCCTCGGGGGGCATGGACCAGCTCATCCCCTCCTCATAGCCGATCCCCTTCTCTCCGGAGCTCGCGCCGGGCGTGCCCGCCGCGCCGCCGGCCACGGCGTCTCCCCGTTCCGACTGCTGGGACCAGCTATACAGCGGAGCGAACGACATGGCGATGGTGCCGAAGAACAGCGTCACCAGCGCCGCCGCCAGCAGCACGTCCCGGCCGAAGGCCTTGGCGTACCCTCCCCTTTCCGCCAGGAACCTCCCGGCCGCATGCCAGCACCAGTAGAGCCCCACCGCCATGCAGGAATAGAACGAGATCTGCCAGTGCATGTGGAAGAACTGGAGGGCCAGCATCAGGGCCGTCATGGCATAGGGGAAAAGGCGGCCGCTCCGGAGCGCCTTCTCCAGGAAGAAGAACACCCAGGGGAACCAGCAGATCGCCTCCAGTTTCTGGATATGGCCGGCGTTGATCAGGGAGGCGTTTTCCGGGCAGAGAACGTAGAGCATGCCGGCCGCGAAGGCGCCGAAACGGCCGACGCCGATCAGGCGGCAAAAGGCGAACGTCCCGACGCTCCCCCAGCACATGGCCAGGACCGCCAGCCAGGCAATGCTCGCCGGGAAGGGGAAGAAGTGCTGGATCAGATAGCGGTGGAACAGGAGGCCGATGGCGTTCCACCCCCCCTCCAGGGTCCGGCCGCCGTCGCTCAGCGGGTCCCAGCCGGCCTGGAAGATGCCGGGGATACTCCCGATGAACTGGAGGAGCGACTGTTCCTTCACCCCCTTGGCCCCCCAGAAGAACTGGGTGACCACGTCGGAGGCCCGGATGATCTGGTCGGTGAACAGGATCCGGCTGCAGAAGCCGATGGTCAGCAGCACCAGCAGGACGACGGCAAACGAGTCCCGCTGCAGCAGACCCGGTTTTGTCTCGGTCATTGGTTCTCCTTGAAGGCAGTGAGCAGTGAGCGGTAAGTAGTGAGCAGTTACTGTTCACTGTTCACTCGTTACTCCTCACTGCCGGTAAAAAGCCACCGTCCGCGCCACCCCTTCCCGGATGTCCGTGACGGGGCTCCAGCCGAGCTCGCTCCGGGCCAGGGTGATGTCGGACAGGTAGTCGCCGGTTTCGATGGCCCGGTACTCCTCCGGCCAGGGGATCCGGACGATCTCCCCCCGCCCGGCGGCGGCGATGGCCAGCTCCGCCAGCTCCAGCATGCTAGTCCCCTCCCCGTCGCCGATGTTGTAGATCCTTCCCCGCGCTCCCTCGGCAGGGGCGGCCCGGAGAAAGGCATCCACCAGGTCGTCGATGTAGAGGTAATCCCGCTGCTGCCCGCCGTCGCCAAACAGGGTGATCGCTTTCCCGGCCACAGCCGTCTGGATGAACCGGTTGGCCATGCCGTACGCCCGCGCTTCCCCTGCCTGCATGGGGCCATAGGGGTTGGAAATGCGGAGCACCGTGGCTTTGAGGCCATAGAGGCGACTGTAGATAAGGTGATAATTTTCCACGGCCAGCTTGTGGGCCGCATAGATCGATTCCGGGTATACCGGGTGGTTCTCGTCCACTGGCAGATAGCGCGGCTTGCCGTAGACCAGGCGGCTGCTGGGAAAGACGATGGTTACCCCCGGGTTGAAGGTGCGGCACGCCTCCAGGACGGTCAGGTGTCCCCGGCAGTTGATGTCCAGGTCGTTCAGGGGGGTCTTGTTGCTGTCCGCGGCACCGGACTTCCCCGCCATGTTGAAGATCACCTCCTGGTCCCGGACGATCCGCTCCACCTTCTCCTCGTCGCGGATATCGGCGATGGCGAGGCGGAGCTGCGACCGGACCGCCTCGAACGCGGGGGAGACCTGCGGCGGCACGAAATTGTCGAGCACCGTCACTTCCGCCCCGAGATCCAGCAGCCGGGAGCAGGTATTGAGCCCGATGAAGCCGAGCCCGCCAGTGACCAGCACTTTCCGCCCCCTGTAAAAATTGCCGTAGTCGTTCATGCGTGTCCCCGCCATCATGATTGCGGATGATAAACCTCAACCTCTTGCCCTTGGCCGTTATCCGTTCTTATCCGCCTTTATCCGTGGCAAAAAACCGGGTCAGAGTTTGACCTTTCCCTTGGTTATGACGTCCCGGTAGATTTCCTCCAGCCGTCCGATCATCCGCTCGCTCGTGAACTGACCGAGGAACTCCCGCCCCTGCCGCACCAGACGCCCGGAGAGCTCCCGGTCGGTCAGGCACTGGACGATCCGCGCAGCCAGCAGGCCGTAATCGTCCAGCGGCACAATGAAGCCGGTCTTTCCGTCGAGAACGATCTCCGGGTTCCCCCCCGCGTCGGAAAGGATGGGGGGGACGCCGGCCATGGTGGCCTCGGACGACACCAGGGGGATCGCCTCGATCTCCGAGGGCATGACGAACGCCTTGGCCCGGCCGTAAGTGGCGTACAGCTCGGCGCGGGGCATGCCGTAGACGAACTCCACCGGCAGCCTCCGGGCGAGGAACCGGGCGAACGCCTTGACGTAGCCGTAGTCGTTGCCGATCACCATCAGCCGGGCGTCGGGCACTTTTTCCAGCACCATGGGCAGGGCCCGCAGCAGCCGGTGGATTCCCTTGCGGAAGTAGTCCCCGCCGACGAACAGGATCAGGTTCTCCTTCTCCTCCCACGGCTGCGGCGCGATCCCGCTGTAGTCGAGGCCGTAGTAGAAGCTCAGGTACTTGCGGGGGTGGTCGTAGAGGTCGTACACGTACCGGCCGTGCAGGATGATGCCGTCGATCCGTTTGAACAGCTGATGATACTTGATTTTCCGGTACTTCTGCAACAGGAAACGGATCGGGAAGTCGAGACAGAAGAAATGGTAGTAGCGGACCCAGTAGTAATCGTGGCTGTCCACCACCAGCGGGCAGCGGAGCTTCTTCGCCACTTCCGGCGAGAGGTGCTTCAGGTTGAGGCAGTGGGCGATGTCCCACTGCTGCGCAAGGTCCGCCTCCGACTCGTAGACCTTGACCGTATGGCGCTTCGCCAGCTCCCGCAGCACATTCGCCTGGTAGGTGCCGCCGCCGGTAAGGGACTCCTTGGTATTGGCGATGATCAGTATTTTCACGGTCCGGAGCTTTCCTTTCCAGTGACGAATAAACCAGTGACGAGCGACGAGTAATGAGTAATCGCTTACCGATCAACCGATCAACCGATTACTGATTACTGATTACTGTCTTTCCCAGTTTCCTGCAAAACGTGCGAAATGCCCCTTCATGGGGAGAGAAGAGCCTCTCGACTTCAGCAGCAGAGAGCCTGCTCCGCGCCTGCACTTCCCGCCTCTTTTCCAGGAGCATGTGCAGGTTCTTCACGACGTCGAACCGTGCCCGCAAGGCCGTGCCGCCCCGTCCTTTAAGCACCGCCAGGGAGAACGCGGCCGCATCGAAAAAGAGAATCGCCGGCAGCCGCCGCAGCAGGAGGCCGAGAGGCCAGTTCTTGATCATCACGTACCACTTGTTGCGGTGGGTCCGGTAGACCTTGAACCGGCTCCACTCGCCGCTCGTCGCGGAATGGACGTGGTAGACCACCGCCCGGGGCGCGGCAACGCACCCCCACCCCGCAAGACGGCCGCGCCAGGCCAGGTCGAAGTCCTCGTAGTACGCGAAGAAATCAGGGTCGAAAAAGCCGACCGCGTCGAGCATCGTGCGGCGGTAGAGGGCCGCCCCGCCGCAGGGTCCGAACACGGCCGCGTCGTCGTGCTGCCCGGCATCGCTCTCCCCCACGCCGATGTTGTAGCCGAGCCCGTTCGTGGCGATCTTAAGGCCGGCCGCATCGATCCGCTCCGTCTGGTAGTAGTTGCGCATCTTCGCCGCCGCCATGCCGGCGCGATGGTCCGAATCGACGGCCCTGACGAGCTCGCCCAGGAAATCGGGCTCAAGCCGGGTATCGTTGTTGAGGGTGACGATGTACTCGCCGTTGCATACCGCCAGCCCCCGGTTGTTCCCTTCAGCGAAGCCCGTGTTCTCCGGCAAGGCCACCAGTCGGACCTGCGGGTAGGCTCCTTGCACATAGTCAACCGAGCCGTCCGTGGAGCCGTTGTCCACCAGGATCGTCTCGAAATCCCGGTACGACTGGGCCGCCAGGGAGTCGAGGCATTTGGTGAGGAATTTCCTGCCGTTCCAGTTGAGGATGATGACCGAGACGCGGGGCATTGCAGCCTCTCATACGTAGTTTCCATCCGGAAAGGGTGCTTTCTCGCCCTGGCGTTGTCAATCTGCGGTCATGCTTGTGCGGCGTACCAACGTACGCCTCCGCGCAATTCCTTGATTTCCTTGCCAGGACAAAAAATCCCCGCTTTCCGAATTGGAAACCAATAGTTTCTCATCCGGAGTTTCCGGATTAACGAGTGAGCTGGCCACTGATTACTGATAACTGTTCACTGATCAGCCCAACGTCAGTAACGCTCCGCCTCGGTTGGCCGGCTCAAAACCTCAATAATCTCTCGGGCCATGAAGATTCGGTTACGCTTGCCGTCTCCCGCCAGCTCCACTATTCCAAGTCCCCGGAGATGGTCAAGAGCCCTGTTGGCCGCCGTGAAATTCACTCCGAGGTCCTCCGCCACCCGCTTCACGCTAACCACCGGTGTTCCCATGAGATAATCCGGCAGTCGGTTTACAGCGGAATGGGAACGAAGGTTCAGGGTGGCGAGAACCGCCTTCCATCGTGCCGCGATATCGATAAGTTCCCGCGCTATTCCGATTGACTCGCGGCAGGCAATCTCGACTCCGGTTGCGAGGAACCGAACCCAATCTGTCCATTCCCCTCTCAGCTGCACTTGTTCCAGAGTTTGATAGTAGATGTCCTGATTGGCCTTCAAAAACCCCGCGAGATAAACGGGCGGGTATCCTTCCGCCGCAAGCATCAGCGGCAGAAGAATCCTTCCCACGCGGCCATTGCCGTCCATAAATGGGTGAATGGTCTCGAACTGTGCATGCACAATCGCAAGACGAATGACTAGGGAAACCTCGTAGGAACTCTCTTCTGTTGCCTGATACTGGAGGACGCGCAACAGATCTTCCAAACATGCCCTGACACGATCGGGCGGCGGCGGAACAAACTTGGCATCATAGATTCGGACCCCGCCTATCCAGTTCTGGCGATGTCGTATCTGCCCAGGCACGTCCTGGTAATCACGTACACCATCCATCAAGCGCCCGTGCAGCTTCTCGATGAGTTCGATCGTGAGCGCTTTCACGCCGTGTCCTGCAACCTCATGAAGACCGCACTCCAGTGCCTTAACGTAGTTGAGGGTAACAATAACGTCGGGTAGCAGCCCTTTGTCGCTCCCAGTAGCCTCAAAGGTAAGGACATCATCGATGTCGGAGCCGGTCCCCTCGATCTGGCTACTCCTGACGGCTTCCCTGCGATCGAAGGTTCTCGTCACCAAATATCGGTTCGGAAGAGAGGCGACGGAAGCCCGGAGAAGCCCCAGCGCCTCATGCGCTCTCCGCACCTCAAGCAACGGCAGGTCCAGGTTAAGAGGCGTCGACGGTGGGACCAGCGCATAGGCGCCTTGATGGGACGCGAGTGGGACCAGCAATTTTTGACGCTCAGGGCTCAGGTCAGTTCTTCGCATTCGCTAAATCCGCAAATTGAAATTTGGCTTATTTGCACTTTAGTATTAAAACGCAAATAATTCAACTTGTTATTTGCACTTCAGGCGGAGCATGTCACACATCCTCAGCCAGGACTGCAATTTCTTTCCAGGCGACAACCTCGACATCTGTTCTGCGTTGTGAACCATCGCCGCCATAGACAAGCCTCATAGGACCGGCAAAACGATTTCTGCCGACATTTTCACCGGCCCATGCAAATTGTCAATTCAATTAACAATCTGCAAGAATGCTGATAAATATCATTAAATACGGGATGTTACAGAATAGAGATCGGTTTAGTGCTTATGAGAGTCTTGTTCGAAAACCCTCACCGGCGCGTTCATAAACCGCCAGGGTCTTCCGTGCCACACCTTCCCAGCCGAACGATTTCACCCGCTCAAAGCCGGCTTCTCGCAACCGTTGCTGCTCAGTTGCGCTTTCCCAGACACTCCATATTCTGTTAGCCATCTCCTCGGGCGACCGTGGTTCGAACAGCGCGTCAGCACCGCCCGCAACCTCCGGCAGCGCCAGCCGGACCCAGGGGTAAGCATTCCGCACGTAGTCCACCAAGCCGCCCATGGAGCCGTTGTCCACGAGGATCGTCTCAAAGTCCCGGTACGTCTGGGCCGCCAGGGAATCGAGGCATTTGGTGAGGAATTTTTTGCCGTTCCAGGTGAGGATTATGACAGAGACACAGGGCATATCAGCCTCTCTGGCGGAAACCAGAATCGCGTATCCGGCCACGGATACTCACGGATAAATACGGATACGGCCCTTCATTTCATTATCTGCCATAAAGTCCTCAAGCTTGGGAAACGTATCGATTTTATCGGTGAAAATCCGTGTCTATCCGTGGCTAAAAAGATTTAATAGCATTTTCCAGCCGTATCGTCACCGCTTCGCTTGCACAAGCCTAGTGTAGATCCCATCGAGATCATCCATCACCCGCCGCCAGGAAAAGCGCCGCTCCACCAATTGACGCCCCCGTTCCCCCAGCTCCCGGCGCCGCGACTGGTCGTTCAGCAGCGAGACCACCGCCTCGGCGAATGCAGCCGGTTCATCGGCCAGCACGAGCGCCCCGTCGTCGGCCGCCGCGATCCCTTCGGCACCGACGGAAGTCGTCACCACCGGTTTCCCGCACGCCATCGCCTCCAGCACCTTGATCTTGATCCCGCCGCCGTAGCGGAGCGGCGCCACCGCCACGGCAACGTCGCCGTAGAATGACGGGACGTCATCGACGAAACCGACGCACCTGATGCCGTCGGCGGGCCGGTTCCGCAGGGCCTCGGGCGGGTTCTTCCCCGCCACAACGAACTCGGCGTCCCTCATCCGTTCCCTGATCAGCGGAAAGACGGCCTTGGCAAAAAAAAGGGCCGCATCGACATTCGGCTGATGGGCGAAGCTCGCAAGGAAGCCGATTGTATGGGCTGCATTCCGTTGTTCTAATACGGGTAGCGCCCCGATGTCAACACCAATGGCATCGGCGTAGACATCCAACTCCGGCACGAGTCCCTGCAGTGCTGCCGCATCCTGGCGGGTGAGTGTCAGCACCTTGCCGAACATCCGGTAATAGTGCGATTCGTAGCGCCGCCAGAAGAGCCACTGTAAAAGGTAGTAAGCCTTCGCCGTCATATTTGGAGCGCTCGCGGCCCGCCGCCGCGTCGAGACCGTCGCCACGTCCTGGGTGTCCATCACCGCCGGCACTTCCCTGCACTCCCGCACGTAATCGGCCATCTGGGGAAAGCAGATGTGGACCGCATCGGGCCGATGCCGTTCGATTGTCCGGCGCAGCGCCTTTCGCATGGCACCGCTCCGGCACTTCCAGACCAGCACCGGCGTCAGCGTGACGAAGGAAAGCAGATTGTGCAGGCAACGGTGGGCAAGGTAGAGCGTTCTTTCCAGGATCGATATCCCCGTGCCTCCGGGGAACGGCACGGCAACCGCCTCGGCGCAGTACGGCTCCAGTTCGGCTAGGCGGGGCAGCTCTTCCCGCCGGGCGAACGTGAGGCAGACGACCTCGTGCCGGGGAGCGAGGTTCCGGATCAGGTTGAACACCGCCGTGCCGCCGCCGCTCACGCCGGGGACGGGCGGGAAGGGAGTGACTATCATTATTTTCATGCGCTTTTCCGACCCATCAGCTCCCGATTCCTATATCTGGCAGCAGCCGCCTCTACCGCGAAAGAAATCCCACATCCCTCTGACAGCGCACCGTGCGGCAGCGAGCCTCCCCTTCTTGACATTCACCGCCACGTGCTCGAACAGGTCATACCAGAATGCCCGGGCGAATTTTGCCGGGAAGTTCCGCCGCACAAAATAGAGCCGGTTGCGCGCCGTGTAGTACACCACCGTGGGTGATGCGGCGCCCCCGGCGCTGCTGGACTCCTTATGCCGCACAACGGATGCTGGTGCGTACATGAGACGCCAGCCAGCCCTTCTGTCGCGTGCACTCCAGTCGACATCCTCGAAGTAGAGGAAAAGCTCCTCTTCCAGCAACCCGACCTGCTCGATCATCTCCCGCCGGGCCAGAAGGCTGCATCCGGTGACGTATCCGGTCTCTTCCGTCGTGTCATACTGCCCCCGGTCTTCCTCCCGCAGCCCCCGATGATGGGGACGATGCGGCTTGGTTGGGTCGAGCACCGCCCCGGCGAACCAGATAAGCCGTGGATTGTCATAATAGACAATCTTGCTTCCCACCATACCGATCCCTGTATCACCTTCCGCCACCCGCACCAGGGCGGAAAGGGATTCGGCATCCACAACGGTATCGTTGTTCAGCAGCCAGACATACTCCGCCCCCAGTTCCAGGGCACGCCGGATGCCGGCGTTGTTCCCCCCGGCAAACCCGAGATTTGCACCGGTCTGGATGAATTCGATGTCGGGAAACCGCTCGCGCAGGATCGCCTCGGAACCGTCGGTCGAACCGTTGTCGACGATCAGAATGCGGAAGTTGGGATATGTGAGCTTCCGGCAAGACTCCACACACTCTACGGTGTCGCTCCAGCCGTTCCAGTTAAGGATGACGAGAAAAACTAATGGGGCGGTGCCCAACTGCAGCTCCGGCAGGCTTTCAGTCACGCGCCCTCCCTTCAGCCACGATCACCCGCTTTTCTGGAAAGGAACACAAAACTATCAAAGATTCCCCATTTTTTATAGAAGTAATAGGTAAAATCCACACTGGTTTCGAAACCGATTTTGTTTAGCAGATCGAACATGTCGTTGCCGAAAGTACGATACGCCACGATACTGCCACGGACGGGGTCACCATGGTACTCCGGCGGCAAAAGATACACATCCTCTCCCGTTGACGTATCTATCCGGACGAGTGTTTTCTTGTCAAAGAAGAACGGGACCGTAAAGACATGACAGCCCCCAGGTTTCAGGACACGTCTGATCTCCTGAAATGCCTTTTCGGCGTCACGTACATGCTCGAGAACATCCTCGGTGATGACCACGTCGAAAAAGTTGTCATTGAAGGAGAGGCGCTCAAGGTCCTGGCAGAACATGCGTGGAGCTATCTCTTCCCCATGCACGACATCCGGTATGAAATCCGAGCAGACGAAGTTTTCACTGCTCCGCAGCAGCAGGGAAAAGGCATCGTCTATCTGAGTGTTGTATACCTTCAGTCGCCCCAAGATGGGCTCTTAGAAAAGCAACCGTCGGTTTCGCCAATTTCGCGCAAGACAACCTTTGCCACGTGGCGTTTCCGGGAGGTACTTCCGCAGAAGAGGCAGTGCATCGTATTCCGGACGGACTGTGGGGTCGGATTTATTGCCAGGAATATGGTAAACATGCCGCAAACATTGCAGACACCCGGACGATGGGCCTTCATTCCAGCCAATACTTCACTTATCCTGGGCTTGATCATCGTGATTGCGCTCCTCCACGTTATGCTAAACCGGCTATTTTCCCCATGATCTCCCGGACCCTGATTTCCCATGTATTTTTCTCGATAAACTCGCTGCATTCTTCACTGGCTGCCTTATTCTGCATGCCTCCCTTCATCAACTCTGCTAGAATGAAGCAAAACTCCTCTGTCGAGCTATACAGGTACACATAATCGGAAAACTTTTCCGTCTCGGCATATCTCCGCACCAGAGAAGGCTTTCCACTATAGATATACTCATAGACCTTAACCGGGTTAACGCTCAGGACCAACTCGTTCAGGATAAACGGCATGGTCAGCGCATCCGAATTCGCCATAATAGGAAAAACACTGTCGTGCTTCACCGGGCCGAAGAATCGTATTCGTTCGTGGGCCGGAATTTCCACATCCTTGTGGCCGAAAATCAGGTACTCGATATTATCAAACCTCCGCAGGCTCTCCATGATGAGGTCGAAATCCATCCACTCCGCAACGGTTCCGATATACGTCAGCTTCACGCAGGTCGAGGAGAGGGCGCTCCGAATCTCGGGCTGCAGGTCGTCAAGCCTGCTTTCGCAGCCTCTGTAAAGTTGAATGCCGTTGTTCACAACCATTACCGGCTTCGTGAGATTAAAGCGGCCGACCAGTTTCTCCCTGAGATATTCGGATGTGACAAAGATCACGTCCGCCCGGGCGCAAAGCTGTTTCTCGGCAGTCACAACATTCTCGTAAAGCGCCCTGTTGTTGGCCTCACGGGGAAATTCCAGGGCATCGTCCATGCAATCGTAGATGACGATATGATCTTTCGTCAAATTCGGCGCAACGAAACGCAACAGCGAAGGATGTGTAAGCCACACATACTTGCTTTTCTTCATGCTCGCGCTGAGTTGGAAGGGGATCGTCAC
>Ga0335085_10001301_pt1 | contig 54956 bp, 52 predicted proteins | sample Lox_Sample_45_FD_206712 | JGI IMG/M metagenome (GOLD analysis project Ga0335085, IMG submission 206712) | Soil microbial communities from Loxahatchee National Wildlife Refuge, Florida, United States - Lox_Sample_4.5 | ecosystem: Environmental > Terrestrial > Soil > Wetlands | place: USA... | reverse complement strand
ACGCGCCAGGCGTTGAGGCCGCCGCCTCGAGGTGAGGAGAAGTAGATGAACTTGCCGGTCGGGGACCAGGCGGGGTTCACGTCCACCACGTTGTCGTGGGTGACCCAGGCAACCGTCTTGGTCGCGAGGTCCTCCACCATCAGGTCGGAAAAGGTCTTCTCGATCCGTCGGAAGACGATGCGTTTCCCGTCCGGCGACCAGCTGGGAGAAGTATGAACCACCGCTTCCGAGCTATCGGTGGTCAGTTGTTGCGGGTTGTGGCCGGCCGCGTCGGTAATCCAGATGCGCCGCGGGCCGGCCCAGGACGCCTCGATCGCGAGGTGCGACCCGTCCGGGGCGTAGGCCGGGCTATAGGCGTTGGCAATCAGCTTCTGTTCCTGGCCATTCGAGAGGTCAATGGCCCAAACGTCGCCGCCCTCGTTGTACCAGCCGAGCACGTCCCCCGGCTCCAGCCGGGCGCCGGGCGCGGATCGGACAAAGGCGATGTGCTGGCCGTCGGGCGACCAGGCCGGCTCGATATCGTCGGTGGTGCCGGTCGTGAGTTGGCGCTCTTCGCCGGACGCGAGCGTGAGTAAGACCAGCTTCCGATGTGCGCCGAGCTCGCGCGTGAACACCAGTTGTTTCCCGTCCGGCGACCAGGCCGGCCACTCCTCTACTTCTTCCCGGGTGGTCACCTGGGCGAGGTGTCGGGTCAGCGTGGAAGGGGCCGCCTTCGAGGCAGACCCCGTGGTCGGGCGACCGGGTGGACGGCGGATCAGCAGGACGATGACGGCGCCTGCGAGGAATGCCAGCGCCACCAGGAGCGCCGCTGAGACCCCACGCCGGGTTGGCGGGGCTTCTTTACGACCTCCCTCGGCGAGCGCCTGGGCGAATTGGGCGGCGGTGGCGTAGCGATCCGCGGGCGATCGAGTCAAGGCCTTATTGATGGCCGCTTCGAGTGGTGGCGGCACCGTGTCCCGGAGGGTCGAGACCCGGGGCGTCGGCCCGGTCATCCGCTTGGCCATGATGGCCTGGGGGGAGTATCCGGTGAAGGGGGGCTCGCCCGCGAGCATCTCGTAGAGCACACAGCCCAGTGCAAAGATGTCGGTCCGGCCATCGAGGTTGGATTCCCCGCTGGCCTGCTCCGGGCTCATGTACTCCGGCGTCCCAACGGCGTCACCCACCTGGGTGAGGGCACCGCTGGCACCCCGCCGCCGGTCTTCGGCTCCCCCGGCCACCGCCTTGGCGATGCCGAAGTCGGCAACCAGGGCGTGCCCCCCTGAAAACAGGATGTTCTCGGGTTTGATATCCCGATGCACAACGCCGCGCTCGTGAGCGTAGGCCAAGGCACCGGCGACCTCGGTGGCGATCCGGGAGGCTTCCTCGATGGGGAGCTGGCGCTCCCGCTGCAGGCGTTGGCGGAGGGACTCGCCCTCCACGTACGGCATGACGTAATACAGCAGCCGGTCGGGTGGATCGCCGACCTGCCCGCTGTCGTAGAGCGGCAGAATGTGGGGATGCTGCAAGCCCGCCGCGATTTCGATTTCCCGGAGGAAGCGATCGGGGCCCAGCGAGGCCGCCAGCTCGGGGCGCAACAGCTTGACGGCCACTCGACGGGAGTGCTTGAGGTCCTCCGCCAGATACACGGTGGCCATGCCGCCCTGGCCCAATTCGCGTTCGATTCGGTACCGGCCGGCCAGGGCCGCCGCCAGGCGCTCGACGGGAGAACTCACGCGGTGCAAGATGCTGCCCGTGGGATAGTGCCGCCAGACCGCTCGCGCCTCCAGCACGGATGCCGCATCTTCCTGCGCATGCCTGAAGCGATCTCCCAATCCAGGATCCTCGGTCCCTGGGCGCTCGACCCCAAGGCCGCCGCCGATCCACTCGACGCGCTGGTCCATCTCTCCAACCTGATCGGCCGGGAGCCGCGCCTGGTACAGCCGGGCGGCGGCAACACCTCGATCAAGGTCACGCTTCCCCAGGAGGGCGCGGAGGTCGAGGCGTTGCTGGTCAAGGGAAGCGGAACCGATCTGCGCACGATCGGGCGAGACGGATTCTCCCGACTTTCGTTAGCCCGCCTCGGCGCGCTTCGCGCCACCGATGCGATGAGCGATGCGGAGATGATGCAGTTCATGGCGAGCTGCATGCTGGGTGAGGGCCCGACCCCCAGCGTGGAGACCCCCCTGCATTCGCTGCTGCCGCACCGCGTGATCGTCCACACCCACGACGTCGCGGTGATGAGCCTGACCAACGTCCCTGACGCCACGGCGGAGCGGATCATCGGCGAGCTGTTCCAGGGCGCCATCGTGTATGTGCCCTACACCCGGCCCGGGTTCCCCCTGGCCCATGCCGTGAGCGCCATGGTGGATCGCATTCCTGCCAACGCCCTCGGCCTGGCGCTGGCCCATCACGGGTTGGTGCTCTGGGGGAACGATGTGAGGGAGTGTCACGCTCGACTGCGGCAGGTGGTAGGCAAGATCGAGGAATACCTCGCGGCCTGTCGCCGAGGACGAAGCGCCGCACGATCGCCGCGACCGGAGCCTGCCTCGGCCGAGGAACGCGGGCGGCTGGCAGAGACCGTGATGCCTGCTCTGCGTGGCGCCCTGGGCCAGACGGAGCGAGTCATACTGCATGTCGACCAGAGCGATGAGGTGGTGGATCACCTTGCCCGGGAGCGAGAGCAGGAGCTGACCCGACGGGGCATGGCTACGCCCGAGCACTTGCTCCGGGCCGGGCGCCTCCCGATCTGGCTCAATCTGGATCCTCGCCTCCCAGCCGATCAGACGATCGCCATCGTGCGGGCGCGGGTCGAGGAGGCGCACGCGGAGTACATCGCCTATCATGCGCGCCACGCGGCTCGCGGGGAGAACCCGCTCTCCGACTGGGCCAAGGTGGTCCTGGTGCCCGGACTCGGCATCATCACCGCCTCGGCCGACAAGCGCGGAGCGACGACGGCCAATCTCTGCTATCGCGCGGTGCTGGAAGCCATCGCGGGGGCGGAGGCGGTGGACCGTTTCGAATTCATTCCCGAAGCCGATGTGTTCGAGTTCGAGCACTGGCCGCTGGAACGGCGGAAGATCGACGAGCAAATCGCTCGCGAGCGAGCAAGCAAGCTCCTGCCGCGGCAGGTCGCGCTGGTGATCGGCGGCGGGAGCGGGATCGGGAAGGCCGCCGTGCGCCGATTCGCAGAGGAGGGAGCGCACGTTGCGGCCGCCGACCTGGACGTGGGGGCGGTCGAAGCGGTGACCAGCGAGCTTTCGGGCGAATTCCCCGGGCGGCTCATCGGCATCGGCGTTGATGTGAGAGACGACGCCAGCCTCGATGCCCTGTTTCAAAAGGTAGTGCTCGAGTTCGGCGGTCTGGATGCCTTGTTCTACACCGCGGGGCTGCCTCCGCGGTTCGCGGCGATTACCGAGATCACCCGCGACGATCTCCAGCGCCAGCTGGAGGTGCACTATCTGGGAGCGGTCGCGGCGATCGCGCGGGCGGCGCAGGTGATGCAGCGCCAGGGACTGGGCGGATCGATCACCGCCTCGGTGTCCAAGGCGGCGATCGTCCCGGGCCGTGAGGCGGTTGCCTACGGGGGAAGCAAGGCGGCGCTCTTGCAGGCCCTGCGCGTGGCGGCGGTCGAACTCGGAGGAGACGGGATCCGGGTCAATGCCATCAACGCCGACCAGGTCGAGACGCCGCTCTTTCTCCAGTTCGTGCGGGAGCGGGCCGCCAGTCGGGGCGTTTCGGTCGAGGAGCAGCTGGAGGTCTATCGCCGGCGGAACCTGCTGGATGCGAGCCTGATTCCGGCAGAGGCGGTGGCGGATCTGGCGGTGCTTCTGGCCAGCCAGCGCTTCCGCTACACCACGGGAGACATTCTTACGGTGGATGGGGGACTGCCGGAGGCGTTCCCGCGATAGGGCCTACTTGGTCCCTCGCTGCCGAACTTCGTCCTGCCAATTCTGGACGACGATGATCTGGGACAGTTGTCCCTGGTGCACCATCACGAAGCCCTTGCCGTCCGGAGCGACGTCGTAGTTGGCGTGGGGCGAGGCGCCCTCGTAGGGCTCGACATCGAACAGTGGCGTCCGGGAGAGGACGCGGAATTCCGGACTGATTTGCAGCGCCGCCGCGATGAGCGATGTCCCCTGTGCCGTCACCCCTCGGTAGAACAGCTCCCTCCCGTCGCGAGACCAGGCCGGCTCGCTCCCGCCGCTCTGGGAGATGATGTACTTGCCCCCGACCCCGCGGAACCCGCGCACATACACCTCGGGTTGCCCTGACTCGTCGGACTGGTAGGCCAGCCATCGCCCGTCGGGCGAGAGGGCCGGCCACGCCTCGTTGAACGCCGAATTCATCAACGGCTGCAACGAGCGAGTGCCGGTGAGAGAGAGGGTGTCCAGGTCGAAGTCGCCCTTTTCTCCGGTTGCCACGACTACCATCGTCTTTCCGTCGCGGGTAATGGTGCCGGCCGTCAGGTTGCTCTGGCCGACCAGCACCGAGTCGGAGCCTCCGCTGCCATCCACGTTTCGCTCGAAGATCCCGATGTTGCCGTTGGAAGTGTGGAGGTAGGCGATTCGCCGGCCCTCCGGAGTCCAGATCGGATCATGGCCAGTGTTGTCGAAGGTGAGGCGAGTCAGCGCGCGCTGCCGGAGGTCGAGCAGCCACACGTCCCGGCTCCCCTGCTGACTGAAGTCCATGGCGACCTGGCGTCCGTCCGGGGAGAACCGGGGGCTGTGGAACCGGCGCTTGATGTCCGCCAGCGCTTGCCACCGACCGGTCCGGTCTACCAGTGCGAGGTCGAAAGGAATCTCGGGGACGTAGGCCAGAGAGCCGTGGTGAGAAACGGTGAACTGGGCAGACCCGCCCACCGGCACCCGCACCCCCTGGGCGATGGTGACGGCGGACCCGGTCAGCTCTTGTCGCTTCGTATCGAAGGGAGCGGCGAGGAGATTGCCGTCAGGCTGGACCCAGACCAGGCAGTTGGCGTCGTACTCGACTCCGGCGACGCCATCGAGCAGCATCTTGCGTTTCCCGGACGCGAGATCAATGGCCAAGGCTCGCAGGGAGTTGCTTCCCCCGCTCTGGCCGAGCGCGAGGACGGCGTGCCCGCCGGGAAATACGTCCACTGGAAGGATGGAGGTCTCTCCCGCCTTGGCGTCCGGTGAGGCAATCCGGGTGAGGGAGCCATCGCCATTGAGGCGATTGAGCGATCCGTCGCTTCCGGTCACCAGAAAGGTTTCGTTGTCGAGCCACGTAGCGGCCTGGAGGTTCTCGCTGTTCGCCTGAACGATCTGGGACGCGCCGCCGGAGACGGGCGCCTTCTTCAATACCCCCCCCTGACCAGTAAAGAACGCGATCCAGCGCCCGTCCGGGGAGAGGAATGGAGTCAGGCCGCCATCGGTGCCGGAAATGGGTGTGGCGGCGAGATCGGCCAACCGTCGGAGAAAGAGTTGCGGCCCTCGCGGGGTGAGGCCCACGTAGACCAGCGCGCTTCCATCGGGAGCCAGTGCGATCGTCCCGACGGGGGCCCCGCTCAGGGATTGATCGCTGGCGGTATTGATCGAGAACCGCAGAACCGACCCGGCGGGACCCGACGACCCGATCCATCGTCCGCCTGCTACCCCAACCAGCAGGCCGAGAAGGGCCGCGACCGCGAGGGAAGCGGCTGGCCCCAGGGATCTGGCGGGTGAGGGGGGCGTCCCGGCAATCGAAGTCGAGATTCGTGGCGCCATTCCCGGACTGGTGAGCGCTTCCGCGAACGCCGCCGCGCTGGTAAACCGATCCGCCGGCAGCTTGGACAGGGCCTTGATCACGGCGGCGTTGACATGGGGCGGGACCGTTTTCCGCTGCAGACTGATCGAGCGTGGCTCTTCGGTGACCACTCTCGCCACCACCGCTTGCGCTGTGGGACCGGTGAAGGGCGGCTCTCCCACCAGCATTTCGTAGGTCACGCACCCGAGGGCGTAGACGTCGCTCTTGGCGGTGATCTCCCGCTCGCCCATCGCCTGTTCCGGGCTCATATAGTGAGGAGTCCCCAGGCTCATCCCGGTCTCGGTCATCCGGCTGCCGCCCGCGGCGCTCACCGCCAGGGCGATGCCGAAGTCGGCCACCAGCGCCTGGCCGTCGTGAAGCAGGATGTTCTCGGGTTTGATGTCCCGGTGGATCACTCCATGGCGATGGGCATAATCCAACGCGCTGGCCGACTCCGCCGCGATGCGGACCGCGTCTTCGACCGGGAGCTGCTTTTCCCGGCTGAGGCGGTCGCGCAGGCTCTCTCCTTCCACGAACGGCATCACGTAGAACAGGAAGTGCTGGGGCCCATCGCCGCCGTCATGGCCCACGGCGACCTGTCCCGAGTCGAAGAGCGGCAGAATGTGCGGGTGCTGGAGTGCCGCGGTGGTCTTGATCTCCGCCAGGAACCGTTCGGCGCCAATTACTGCGGCCAATTCCGGCCGCAACACCTTCACGGCCACGCGCCGGTCGTGGCGGAGGTCGAAGGCCAGATAAACCGTGGCCATGCCGCCCTGGCCCAGCTCGCGCTCGAGCCGGTAGCGATCGCTCAAGGCCGTGGCGAGACGGGTGGTGGCACGATCCAGGGTCATGATATCCAGTCTTGCGGGCGCGCAGGGTGGGCCACAGTCTCCCTGGAGCACTGGGAGAGAGAGACGCTAATATGCGGTCTGATCCGCCCGGTGTCACGTAAGCCGAGGAGTATATTAGGGCATGTTCCCCATCAAAGACGAAAACCCCACGATCCTGACTCCGGTGGTCACTCTCGGGATCATCGTGGTCAACGTCGTGGTCTGGCTCCTGGTACAGCAGATGGGGACCGAGCCGGGCCTGTCTCAATCGGTCTGCCAGCTGGGCCTCATCCCCGGCGAGTTTCTGCATCGACTGCCGGAGGGGACGCAGGTCCCGATGGGTCCGGATGTCACCTGCGAGCTCAGCGGTGGGGCCACATGGTACACGCCCCTCACCTCGATGTTCATGCACGGCGGCTGGTTGCACCTGATCGGGAACATGTGGTTCCTGTGGGTGTTCGGGAACAACATCGAAGACTCGATGGGGCACTTCCGGTTCCTGATCTTCTACCTGTTGTGCGGACTGCTGGCGGCCGGGACCCAGGTGGCGGTCCAGCCGTCCTCGGCGATCCCGATGGTGGGCGCTTCGGGCGCGATCAGTGCCGTGATGGGGGCCTACATCGTGCTCTATCCCCGGGTGAAGGTCCACATGCTGATTTTCCTGGGGATCTTCGTGACCACGGTACAAGTTCCCGCGGTCTGGATGCTCGGCTACTGGTTCTTGCTCCAGATCGTCGGCGGTATTCCCGCGCTTGCCTCGGAGAGCGGGGGCGTGGCCTTCTGGGCTCACGCCGGCGGCTTCATCGCCGGGGCGATTCTCATCTTTCTCTTCAAAGACCGCGAGTTGTTGGCCCAACGGCAGCGGGCCCTCAGCTACGGCTGAGCCGATGTCCTTCCCACCCTGGCTCCCCGCCGAGGCCGAGGACTGGCCCGGCGTGGCGCGCACTATCGACCTCACTCTCCTGACCGCGGAAGCGGGGCCGGCGCAGGTCCGCCGCCTCTGCGGACAGGCCCTGATGCTGGGGACCGCGGCCGTCTGCGTGAACGGGGCGCACGTGGCAACCGCGGCTCGGCAGCTTCACGGGTCGCGGATTCGGGTGGCGGCAACGATCGGCTTCCCGCTGGGAGCGGCGACTTCAGCCGTTAAACGGGCCGAGGCCCGGATCGCGGTGGAGGACGGCGCCACCGAGCTCGACATGGTGATGGCGATCGGTCTGGCAAAGAGCGGGGAATGGACGGTGGTCGAAGAGGATATTGCCGGTGTGGTGGAGGCAGCGCGGGGCCACGCAGTCAAGGTGATCCTCGAGACGGCGGCACTTATCGGCGAAGAGGTGCTACGAGCCTGTCAGGCGTGTCGCATGGCGGGGGCGCGGTTCGTGAAGACCAGCACCGGGTTCCATCCGGCCGGCGGTGCCACGACGGAGGCGGTGGTACTGCTGCGGGAGGCGGTGGGGTTGGGGATGGGGGTCAAGGCGAGCGGAGGCATTCGCACCTGCGAGCAGATCGTAGCGATGCTCAAGGCAGGAGCGGATCGGATCGGGACTTCGTCGGTCGAGGGGTTGAGCGGCTGTCTGGGACAGGATGCTCCCCGATTGGGAGCCCTGTTGGCTGGTCAGGCGACTTAGGGCTCGACGACCACTTCCCGGCCCAGGGCCTTGGCCAGGACATCGGCGCCCTGGGTGGCTCCCCAGCATTCGAGCGCCAGGTCCGCGCCGGCGTGACGCGGGGTGGGGTGGATCGTGACTCGGGTGGGACAGATCTCGATGACCAGTCCATCCACGATCGAGGTGTAGCCGCGATCGAGCCCCTCCGCGACCCGGAGGACCCCGCTCAAGCGGCGAACTATCTGCTGGTCGGCGGGGTCCAGGGCGCCGAACTCCTCGTGCTTCCGGCGGGGCCCGCGGCGCCGATGATAGCGGCAGACCAGGGCGACGATGGCCCGGTCGCGAGCGGAGAGGTGCAGCCGCTCGGCGTGCATGATGAGATCGTAGCTGTGGCGGTGATAGCGCCGGTAGCTCACCATCTGACCCACGTCGTGGAGCAGGGCGGCGGTCTCCAGCAGCGACCGCTCCTCGGCCTCCGCCCCGAGGTCCTCCGCCAGCTCATCGAAGATCTGCAGAGCCAGGGTGCGGACCTGCTCGATGTGCCGGCGGTCGCAGTGGCAGCGCTCGGCGAACTCGCGAGCGAGGCGCAGGGGATCGGCGGCCGCCGGGACAGCATCGGCCCCGGCCATCTCCAGCAGTAATCCCTCCCGGAGTCCGAAGGCGCTGATCTTGACCTCGCGGGCCTCGACGCGGTCCAGCAACTCGGCGGTGACCGCGAGTCCGGCGAGAATGATGTCCGCTCGCTGGGGGTTGAGGCCGGGGACCTGCTGCCGCCGCTCGGGCGACAGGGTGGCGAGCCAGTCGAGCAGGTGTTCGACCTCCGCCGCGCTTACCGAGGTGCCGTGGACCGGTTCCGCCACCGAGGCGCCGCGCCTTGCCGCCGCCATACGACCCAGGTTGGTGAAGGATCCGCCTGACCCGATGATGACCGGTGCGCTCCAATCGCGGACCGGCAGACGCCGCCGGAACTGACGGCGGAGGTAGCCCCGCAGTTCCCTGATCCGTTTGCGCTCGTTCCCGTGGTCCAGGTAGAGCTCGGTCAATCGGACGGCCCCGTAGGGCAGGGAGAGGCTGCGCTCGACCAGGCCGTCTACCGCCCCGATCAACTCCAGGCTGCCACCGCCGATATCGGCCACGAGGGTCCGGCCCCCGGCCAGCGGGAAGTGATAGGCGACGGACCGGTAGGAAAGGCTGGCCTCCGCGTCGGCGTCGATGATCTGGAGATGGATCCCCAGCTCCTCGCGCACCATCCGGGCGAAATCGGCCCCGTTGGAGGCTTCCCGGACCGCGGCCGTCGCCACGGCGGCAATCCGGCTCACGCCCCGGCGGTCACACACCTCCCGCATCCGGCGCAGGGCCTCGAGGGCCCGTTCCATGGAGGCGGGATCGAGCCGGCCGGTGCTGGCCAGGCCCATCGCCAGCCTTGGCTGCTCCTTGACCTCGTCCACGACCGTAATGCCCGAGACCGGCCCGTAATCGGCCACCAGGAGTCGGATCGAGTTCGACCCGACGTCGATGGCGGCCAGCCGCTCGCGAGACTCGTGGACGGGGACGGCGGTCACCGGGAGGGTACCTGGGTCTGGCCGGTGGGCCGGGCCTCGCCCCGGTCTTCGGCGTGGTGCTTGATCGACTTGCCCTCGACCAGGTAGACCACGTCTTCGCCGATGTTGGTCGCGTGATCCGCCACCCGCTCGAGGTTCCGGCTGACCAGGAACAGCTCCATCCCGGCGCCGATCATGTGGGGGTCTTCCATCATGTGGGTAAGGAGAATGCGAAACACCGATCGGTGCAAGAGGTCGACCTTCTGGTCCCGCATGCAGACCTCCCGCCCGGCCTCCGCGTCCCCCCGGATGAAGGCCTCCAGGGCGTCGGAAAGCATCTCGCGCGCCAGGCGGGCCATCTCCAGGATCTCGGGTTCCGGCGTGATGGGGCGGCTCAACGCCAGCCGCTCGGCCGATTGGGCGATGTTCACCGCGTGATCGCCTACCCGCTCGAGGTCGCCGGCGATCTTGAGCGCGCTGGTCAGCATCCGGAGATCGCGTGCCATCGGCTGCTGGAGTGCGAGGAGACTCACGCAGAGCTCTTCGACCTCCATTTCCATGGTGTCAATGATCCGATCGCCGGCGATCACCCGGCGCGCCTTCTCCGCGTCCCGTTCGAGCAGGGCCTCGACCGCCAATCCCAGTGCGGCCTCGGCCTCTCCCGACATGGTCAGCAGCCGGACCTTGACCTGGTTCAGCTCGTCGTGAAAGTGCCGGTGCAGGTCCTGGGTCATCCGAACCTCCCGGTGATGTACGCCTCAGTGCGTTCGTTGGACGGGGTCGTGAACATCCGTTCCGTCTCGTCGAATTCCACCAGCTCTCCCCGATCGAAGAACCCGGTGAAGTCCGACACCCGGGCCGCCTGCTGCATGTTGTGGGTGACGATCACGATGGTGTAGTCCCGCTTCAGCTCGAAGATCAGCTCCTCGATGCGCTGGGTCGCGAGGGGATCCAGCGCCGAGCAGGGCTCGTCCATCAGCAGGACCTCGGGGCGATTGCCCAGGGCCCGGGCCAGGCAGAGACGTTGCTGTTGCCCGCCCGAGAGGCCGGTGCCGGGCTCGTCGAGGCGATCCTTGACCTCGTCCCAGAGGGCGGCCTTCCGCAGGCAGTATTCGGCGAGTTCCGGCAGCTCCCGGGCGGTCGCCAGGCGATTGAGCCGGGGCCCGTAGGTCACGTTCTCGAAGATCGACTTGGGAAACGGGTTGGGCCGCTGGAACACCATGCCGATCCGCTGCCGGAGGGAGACGACGTCCACGTCCCGGCCGAAGATCGATCGGCCGTGCAAGAGAATGTCCCCGCTGTAGGCCGCGCCGGGCACCAGGTCGTGCAGCCGGTTGAGCGAGCGGAGAAAGGTCGACTTGCCGCAGCCCGAGGGGCCGATGATCGCGGTGACGGCGTTGCGCGCGATGTTGAAGTTGAGCCGGTGCAGAATGCGCGCGGCGCCATAGGCGAAGCCGAAGTCCCGCACTTCGATCGCGGGCGGCCCGTCGGGATGGGCAGGTGTCCCGGCGACCTTCCGTGCAAACGTGGCCCGGGGAAGCGGGGTGCCGACGGAGGGGGGCGGGGGAGCAGTCATGGTCGTGGTCATCCGAACCTGCCGGTGATATAGGCCTCGGTCTGTTCCTGCTGGGGCGTCGTAAACATCTGTCTGGTGGGCCCGGTCTCGACCATCCGGCCCAGGTAGAAGAAACTGGTCGAATCGGAGACCCGGGCCGCCTGCTGCATGTTGTGGGTCACGATCACTATAGTGAAGTCCTTCTTGAGCTCGAAGAGCAGCTCCTCGACCCGCTGGGTTCCTTGCGGATCCAGGGAGGCAGTGGGCTCGTCGAGCAGGACCACTTCGGGCGCCGGCGCAATGGTCCGCGCGATGCACAACCGCTGCTGCTGTCCTCCCGAGAGGGCCATGGCGCTGTCCCGCAGGCGGTCCTTGACCTCATCCCACAAGGCCGACTGGCGGAGCGAGCGTTCCACGATCTCCCGGATGTTCCCGGCCGAGCGGTGCCCGTTGACCCGGAGGCCGGCCGCCACGTTGTCGAAAATCGACATGGTGGGGAAGGGGGTGGGGCGCTGGAACACCATGCCCACCCGCCGGCGGAGCTTCATAGCGCTGACTTGCGGCGCGTAGATGTCCTCGCCGTCGAGCAGCACTTTCCCGCTGATCCAGCCGCCCTCGGAGAGCTCGTGCATCCGGTTGAGGGTGCGGAGAAAGGTCGACTTGCCGCACCCGGAGGGGCCGATCAGGGCATGCACCTGGTTGCTGGTGAATCCGAGCGAGACGTTCCGGACCGCCGTGAACTTGCCGTACACGGCGGAGAGGTTCTCGGTCCGGATCCGCGGAGTGACCTCAACCATTGAGCTCGAACCGGCGGCGGGTGGCGAGGCGGGCCACCACGCTCAGCACCAGGACCACCATGATCAGGACCAGGGCAGTGGCCCAGGCGTTCCGGTGCCACTCTTCGTAGGGGCCGGTGGCGTAGGTGAAGACGGCCAGCGGGAGCGCCGCCATCGGCTGGTTGACGTTGAAGCTCAGGTACTGGCTTCCCAGGGCCGTGAACAGCAGCGGCGCCGTCTCGCCGGCGACACGGGCCACCGCGAGCAGGCTCCCCGTCACGATCCCGGGCAGGCTGGTCCGGACGATGACCGACAGCGAGGTCCGCCATCGCGGATAACCCAGCGCCAGCGCCGCCTCGCGGAGCGAGTTGGGCACCAGCTTGATCATTTCCTCGGTGGTTCGCATGACCATGGGGACCATGAGCATCGCGAGGGCGGCGCTCCCGGCCAGGCCGGAGAAGTGTTTCTGGCGGGCCACGATCCAGGTCCAGGCGAACACGCCCACCACGATCGACGGCGTCCCGTTCATCACGTCGGCCACGAACCGGCTGATCCAGGAGACCCGATGGTGAGGGTACTCGGCGCAGAAGATCCCGGCCCCGATGCCGAGCGGGATGCCGATCAGGCTGGCCGCCCCCACGATCATCAGGGTCCCGACGATCGCATGTACCACCCCACCGCCCGTCTCGCCTGCGGGCACGGGTGGCCTGGTGAAGAAGGCCACGCTCAGGCTCCCTGCGCCCCTGACGATCAGGCTACCGAGAATGAGCAGGAGAGGGAGGATCGCGAGCACTACGCAGCCGATCATCAGACCGACCATGAAGTTGGAGCGAATCCGGCGGAGCTTGCGGCGATCGAAGTTCACAGGGCCTTGCTCCCCACGCCCGATCCGCGCGCGACTCTCCAGATCAGCAGTCGGGCCCCGGCGTTCACCAGGACGGTGACCACGAACAGAGCCAGGGCGACGTAGGTCAGCGCCGAGAAGTGCATGTCGGTGGCCGCCTCGGAGAACTCATTGGCGATCACCGCGGCCATGGTGTAGCCCGGCGCGAACAGCGACGCCGCGATCTCGTGGCGGTTCCCGATCAGCATCGTCACCGCCATGGTCTCGCCCAGGGCCCGTCCCAGTCCCAGCACCACGGCTCCCATGATGCCCGAGCGAGCGTAGGGGAGGATCGTGGTCCAGACCGCTTCCCAGCGGGTGGCGCCCAGGGCCAGCGAGGCCTCCCGCTGGTTGCCGGGTACCGCCAACAACACTTCGCGCGATACTGCCATGATGAACGGCATGACCATGATGGCCAGAATGATGCTGGCAGCCAGCATGGACGGCCCGTAGATGGGACCCGAGAAGAAGGGGAGGAAGCCCAGGGCGCCGCGGAGGAGAGGGAAGACGACTTTCTTGAGGACCGGCATCAGGACGAAGACGCCCCAGAGCCCGTAGACCACGCTCGGGATCGCGGCCAGCAGCTCGATGACGAAGGCCACCGGTTGACGCAGTGCCCGGGGGGCAAACTCGGTGAGGTAGATCGCGACACCCAGCGACAGCGGGACCGCGATCAGGAGCGCCAGGAAGGAGGAGAGCAGGGTTCCAAAGATCAGGGGATAGGCCCCGAACTTGTCGGCCACCGGGTCCCACACCGAATCCACCAGGAAGCGCAGCCCGAACTTGTCGATCGCCAGGCGGGAGCCGGTGCTCAGCTCATAGAGCAGAAACAGCAGAAGCGTGGGAATCGCCAGGGCCGCGCCGGTGAGCGCCCATTTGAAGACATGATCTCCAGGGCTGGGCCGATCGGCCACGGGAACCGGACGCGACGGCTCCGCCCCGTGCGCGGAGGAGCGGGCGGGAGCCAGGTCCGGCGCCTCGACGGCGGCGGGCGATTCGGGGGCTGTCATGCTGAGCGGGAGTCTATTCCCGGGCCAATGCGGGACGGTAACGGCGTTGTAACGGACAGGTCACAACCAGAGCGACAAGAAGGGGCCGGGCGGCTGCATCGCCGCCCGGCCCCCACTCTTCCGACTCGCTGCCGGAGCTTGGTTCTCAGCTGCCCCACTTGAGGTTACTCAGCCGCGCCTGCTCCAACGCCACCACCTCTTTGGGCAGGGGCGCGTACTTGAGATCCGCCGCCATTGCCTGCGCCTCCGGGGTCACCATCCATTTCAAGAAGTCCTTAAGTGCCTTCGCCTTGGCCGCATCCTTCATCTTGGGCCGGATCAGCAGCCAGGTGAAGGAAGAAATGGGGTATGCAGCGGGCCCCGGAGCGTTGGTGATGGACACCCGGAAATCGGTGTTGGCCGCGAACTTGGCCGTCGCCGCTGCGGCGGACACCGACTCCAGGGACGGCTCCACGAATTTCCCGTCGGCGTTCTTGACATCCGCGTAGGGCAGGTTGTTGGACAGGGCGTAGATCAACTCGACGTACCCGATGCTCCCCTCGGTCTGCTTGACCTGCTCGGTGACGCCCTCGTTGCCCTTGCCCCCCAGACCGACGGGCCAGTTCACGGAGGTGGACTTTCCGACCTTCTCCTTCCATTCCGAGGAGATCTTGCTCAGGTAATCGGTGAAGATGTACGTCGTGCCGGAGCCGTCGGACCGGTGCACGACGATCAGATCCATGGCCGGAAGGCTCACGCCGGGATTGAGGGCGGCGATCCGGGAATCGTTCCACTTCGTGATCTTGCCGAGGAAGATGTCGGCGATGGTCGGACCGTCGAATTTGAGCCTTGTGTCCTTCAGCGCTGGCACGTTCCAGGTGATCACGTCAGCGCCCATGACCGTCGGCAGATGGAGCACCTCACCTTGGATCGCGGCCATCTGGTCGTTGGTCATCGGGCCATCGGAAGCGCCAAAGTCCACGGTGCCTTCCGTGTACTGCTTGATCCCGCCGCCGGAGCCGATCGACTGATAATTGATCTGCACCCCGGTCTGCTTGTGATAGGTATCGAACCACTTGCTGTAGATCGGGTTGGGGAACGTCGCCCCGGCTCCGGTCAGGGTCGTTTGCGCGGCCAACGGGGCGACGGCCAGAGCCATCGCGGCCGCCAGGAACGACCAGGTCGTACGTGTGATCATCTGCCGAGACTCCTTCCGAGTTCCGGTTTAGAAGCTGATTTGCGCCACGAACGCGCCAGCCGTTCGCGTGGCGTTGAATGCGTTGTTGTAGTTGCCACCCTGCCGGCTCACGTTGTCCACGTTGGCCAGGAGCCGGAGGTTGGGAGAAAGCTGATAGGACACGCCCCCGATGAACCGGGTCAACTGGTCGTTGGTGGCGGCGCTGGCCGTGTTGGGGTCCGTGAAGTCCACCCGGGCCAGGAGCGCAACCTTCGAGTTGGGGATGTTCAGGACGCCGTATCCGCTGATCACGCGACCATCCCTCTTCGCGACCGGGGTGACGGCTCCAGGTCCGCCTCCGGTGGTGCTGTCCCGGGTCCAGCCGTATTCGCCGGCCAGGGTGAGCATCTTGGATTTGTATGACAGCATCCCGATGACCCGGTCGCGATCGCCGCCGGTGGTCGGTTTCCCGATATGACCGTAGGCGGTCAGCCGAAGGCCGCCGACCCGACCAGGGAGATCGGTGTTCATGATCTTGAACGAAGCCCGTGCCTCGAAATCCTTCCGCTGATCACCCGGTGCGTTTCCGTAGCCCTCCCCGTTCACCGCGACGACCTGGAAGTTGAACTTGTCGTACTTGAACATGCCGTCGATGCCGGCCCCGAAATCAGACGAGGTGAGATACCCACCGCGCTCGATGGCCATGGTGCCCTGCATCCGGTAATCCCAGAGCGCCTCTTCCCAGTCCAGCCACGGCGTGTGGATCATGCCGATCTTGTAGGTCAGCGGCGAGTTCTCGGGGGTCCAGGCCACATAGGCGTACTTCAACCGGATGGTCAGCTGCCCCGCGCCGCAGCACCGGGTGACGTCGGTCGTGACCCGGGCGTAGATGCCATGGCCGAGCTTGCCGATCACGTTCACGTAGCCCCGGGTCACGTCGAAGTTGTTCTGGTGCCCGTTGATCGTCGAATCCGTCTGGAATTGATACTGGTACTGCAGATACCCCAGCCCGCCGACGGTGACGCTCGGTGTCTGTCCCTGCGCCCAGGCCCTGGATCCGACGCCTACCATCGCGGCGCCGGCCAGGCCCAGCATGAATGCAAGACGAGACGTGATCCTCATGACGCTCCTTCCCTCTTACGAGTGATTGGCGCGTGGCGCCGGTTGGATTTTGATGAGGGGACAATCACGGAGGGCCGCGTCACGGCGCGGGATACAGCCTGTAACAGCAGGGTAACAGCGAGTCTCAGCGGCCGCTGGGCGAGAATCCCATGAACGGATCCTCGAACATCGCCTCCTCCCAGAGGATGAACTCGAGCAGGGGGTGCCGGCGCAGCCGGGACGCGAACCGCAAGGGGAGGTCCACCAGGGTCACCTGGACGCCGCGAGCCCGGCATTCCTCGCACAGCCGCCAGAGAGCCGCAGCGCCTACCGGATCCAGTGAAGTCAATGCCGAACAGAGAACCGGGACGACCGTGAGTCCAGCGGGGAGCTCCACGACCTGTCGCCGCAACGCTTCTACGGCCGTCGCGCCCAGCGTGCCCTTGATCTCGAGTGCTCTGGTTGATCTGCCCTCGGCTGCCCGGTCGGGCTTCTGCATGTCTGATATGGTCATGCCGCAAATCTGGGGCGGCTCGGCAACAGCGGAGTGTCGCGCGGGTAACGGGTGGGTGACGTCGCAAGCGCTTGCGTTGGTTCCGGTTGCGTCTCCTCGGCTCAGGCTCCCTGATCGGGGAACCAGATGCGAATGGTCGTACCCTGACCCAGCGTGCTCTCGGCCGCGACGCGGCCGCCATGAGCCTCCACCAGGTGCTTCACGATCGCGAGGCCCAGGCCGCTGCCTCCCTCCTCCCGCGAGCGCGAAGGATCGGCCCGGTAGAACCGCTCGAAGATCCTGGGGAGGTGCTCGCTGGCAATCCCACTCCCCGAGTCCTCGACCGAAACGCTTACCCCGCGATCGACGCGCCGGGAGGAAACGGTGATCCGTCCGGTTGCAGGAGTGTAGTGAATCGCATTTTCCAGGAGATTGGTCAGGACTTGCCGGATCGCGTCGGGATCGGCGCGTAGCCGGGTGGCCTCGGCCGGGATGGCCACCTCGAGAGCCGGCCGGCCGTCGGCCCCGTGGTTCCCCAGCGTCTCCCACACTTCCCGCACCGTACCTGCCAGGTCCACCATCTCGGTGGCGGGGCGCCAGCCGCCCGATTCGATGCGGGCCAGATCGAGCAAGCCGTCCACCAGTCGCTGCATCCGGCGGGCGTTGGCGAGGATCACTTCGAGGAATCGGTGCGAGGTCGCCGGGTCGGGCTGGTCGCTCAGGAGGGTCTCGGTGTACCCGGTGATCGAGGTGAGCGGCGTCTTCATCTCGTGGGAGACGTTGGCGACGAAGTCCCGGCGCATCGTCTCCAATCGGCGCAGGTCGGTCACATCATCCATGACCAGCATCGCCCCGCCGCCCGGCAAGGATCGCGCGTCCACCCGGACTCGGCGGTCGTCCAGCTCGATCTCCCGGCGATCCACGGGGAGTCCGGCGAGGACCGTGTCGACCAGTTCCCGCGCCACCTTGGCCCGGAAGAGCTGCGTCAGCGCGGGGAGCTCCTGGGTGGGGCCATAACCGAGCAGCCGGCGGGCGGCGCCGTTGGCCACCACGATCCGACCCCGGGCATCGCTGGCCAGCACTCCTTCGACCATCGATTCGAGCAGCGTGGCGCTCTCGGCGCGTTCGCGACGCAGCTGATCGAATCGTTCCGCCAGCTGCGCGTTCATGTCGCGCAACGCGCTCACTAGAGCGTCGATATCGGGGATCCCGGAATGAGGGAATTGTGGCGGGGTGCCGGCGGCGATGGAGCGGGCCGCCGAGGTGATCTCGGTCAGCGGCCCCGCGATGGATCTCCCCGCCACCAGGGCGATGACCCCGCCAATCACCAGCGCGAGCAAGGCCGCCCAGAGCACTGATCGCTGGGCCCGATGCACGGTCTCATCAACCTGGTCGAGCGTCGCGGCCACCCGGACTATTCCGGGACCACCCAGCACCGCCACGTACATCAACGGTCGCCCCAGGGTCGCGCTCGTGCGGCGGTTCATGCCCACCTGCCCCTCCATGGCCTGCTGGACTTCGGGGCGGGCCAGGTGGTTCTCCAGCCGGTTGAGATCGAACTCGGGGAGCTCGCTCTCGGCCCGTACCCGGCCGCTGCTATCGATGATGGTGATCCGGATTCCGTTCTGATTGCCCAGCCGGCGAACGGTGGGCTCCCACTGGAGGGAATCTCTGGGCAGCGCTTCGCGGATCAGCACCGCCTGATTCTCGAGCGACCGGGCGATCTCGGTTTCGAGGTCCCGGCGGAGGGAAACCTCCGAGGTCCACACCAGGACGAACACGGTCAGGACCAGGGTCAGGACGGTGCCGGCAATCAGCCGCCCCGCGAAAGTCACCGGGGCTTGCCCCCCCGCTCCGGAGACCGGAACCGATACCCGAAGCCCCGGACGGTTTCGATCATATGACCCGCGCTCCCCAGCTTGGACCGAAGCCGTTGCACGTGCATGTCCACGGTGCGGGTCTGAATGTCGGGCTGGGCCTCCCAGACGGTCTCGAGGAGCTGGGGCCGGGTCTGCACTCGGCCCTGCCGCTCGATCAGGGTAAGGAGGAGCTTGTACTCGGTGGCGGTGAGTTCGATCTCCTTCCCGCCGACCGATACCCGGTGGGCCGAGCGGTCGATCACGATCGGGCCCACCGCGAGCGTCGCGCCGGCGCTGACCGGCGGGGCCCCGAGGCGACGAAGCAGCCCGTTGACCCTGAGCGCCAACTCCGCGGGCGAGAACGGCTTGGTCAGGTAATCGTCGGCGCCGAGGGAAAGCCCCCGGATCCGGTCCGCTTCCTCGCGGCGGGCGGTGAGCATGATGACGCCCACGTCGCGGGTCTCATCCTGGCGGCGGAGCTCCGCGAGGACATCGTATCCGGAGACGCCGGGGAGCATCACATCGAGGATGATGACATCGGGTCGCTCCTCGCGTGCCGCCTTGAGCGCATCGGGCCCGTTGGCGGCGGTGGAGACGCGGAAGCCGGCCTTGGCGAGATGGTACGCCACCAGTGCGGTGATGTCGGGCTCGTCATCAACGACCAGTACCCGGTGGGTCACGGGAGTGCCGCTTCTCTGGTACGCGTGGACGCGTGCTGGCGGCTCCGGGCGGAGGCCTCACTCCGTTCCCGTCGGTAGGCCTCTTCGTGGGGGAGCGACTCGAGCAAGGTCCGGAGCAGCCGGCCGCCCGGATCGGTACCGGCTCGCAGCCGATAGACCACGAAGGGCCCGATCGGGGTATCCCTGACGATCCCGGCGTCCTTGAGCAGACGGAGGTGGCGGGACACGGTCGGCTGAGGCAGGCCGAGGATCGCCTGGAGGTCGGAAACGAAAAGGGGAGCTGCGGCGAGGCAATTTAGAATCCGCAGCCGGGTCGGTTCGACTACCGCCAGCAGCAGCTCGGATGGCTCGAGAGGCGCCGTCATATGCGGCAAAACGAATACCTCCTCGGAGGGGAGTCCGCAAGGGCGTCCCATCGCATTGCGTCCAAGGCCGTGACCCACGGATATTCCGGCCCATGCTCGCCGCCGCCTTGCTGCTGTCGGCCGTGCTTCCTGCGCAGTCTCCGGACAGCGCCCATCTTGTCCTCATCGCCACCACCGATCTTCACGGCCACGTCACCGAGTGGGACTACGTGGCCGACGCGCCCTATCCGGGCGGGTTGACCCGGGCGGCGACGGTGATCGACTCGATCCGTAACCAGTATCCCGATCAGGTGATCCTGGTAGACGCCGGAGATCTCTTCGAGGGCGATCTCTTCGGCGTGTACTTCGCGCGCCTGGCGCCACGGGACCCGCATCCGGCCCTGGACGTGCTGAACGGTCTGGCGTACGACGCCGGAACCTTCGGTGAGCACGAATTCGATTACGGCCAGGCCGAAATGGACCGCATCATGGCCGGGGCCCACTTTCCTTATGTCAGCGGCAACATCCGGGTCGCCGGCCGTGACACCCTGGCCTACTCTCCCTACACCGTGATCCGGCGCCAGGGGCTCCGAATCGGTGTGACCGGGTTCACCACTCCGGGGGTGATGGCCTGGTCTCGGCGCCTTCTGGAGGGCAAGCTGCGCGTGGCCCGAATCGAAGCCAGCGCCGAACCGGTGATGCAGGAGCTGAGGAAGGACGCCGATCTCGCGATCGTTCTGGCTCACACCGGACTGGACGGTCCTTCCACCTACGACACCACCGGCGTCGGCCCCGAAAACTCCGCCGCGGCGCTCAGCCGGATCGCTACTCGACCGGATCTGGTCATCGTCGGCCATTCGCACAAGGTTCTGGGCGATTCGGTGCTCAACGGCGTGCATTTCGTGCAACCGGCCGCCCTCGCGCAGGGCCTCGCGGTGGTGCACCTCGATTTGCGGCGACAAGGCGGTGTGTGGCGGCTGGTGAAGGTCCGCTCCCAGCTGGTGTCGCTCAAGACGACCGCGGTCTCCGCCAAGACGCGCCGCCGCCTTGCCGATGCGGACAATGCGGTGCGGATCTGGGCCGCCAAGCCGGCGGCGCAGGCAGGCTCACCCATGCAGACCGCTACCGCACGGGCGCAGGACGCTCCGCTGATCCAGTACATCACCGACGTGATGAAGCGGAAGGCGCGCACGGACCTGGCCTCGACGACGGTCTACGATCTCGGGATCAAGATCGAGAAGGGGCCGATCACCAACGCCCAGGTGTTCGGGCTCTATCCGCCGGAGTACACCCTGCGAGCGGTCCGGATCAGCGGGGTGGCGCTGGTCACCTACCTCGAACAGTCCGCCCGCTACTTCTATTCCGATTCGACCGGACGCGTCGCGATCAACGCCCTGGCCTCGCCGCTCAACTACGACGTGGTGGGCGGTGCCCAGTATTCCATCGATCTGAGTCAGCCGCCCGGCCGCCGGATCCGCGACCTCAAGGTGGGGGGACGCCCGGTGCTGCCGACGGACAGCTTCACGCTGGCCCTGAGCAGCTTCCGGCAGTCGGGGGGCGGAAATTTCGCGATGCTGAGCGCCGGGCCGGTGGTCTATGATCGTGGTGAGCCGATTCGCGATCTCATCCTGGCCGACCTCAAGTCGCGCGGCACGCTTCAGCCCGAGGCATTCGCTCGGCCCGGCTGGCAGATCGTGCCGGCGGCGGCGGCCAGCGCGGCCCGCGGCCTGTTCGCGCGCGAGTCGCGACCTGAAGTCCGCGCCGCTGCTCCGGTGGATACCACCAACAAGTTGTTCCCCATGCCCCGGAAGGACACGCTGAACCCGGCGATGCCGATCCGGACCGATACCGCCACCCGGCTCACGATCATCAAGACTCCGATGTCGCGTCGTGGCGGACTTTCGCCGCTGGGGGCCTTCGTGGCCGACGCGTACCGCAACGCGGTGCGCGCCGACCTGGCGATCGTCAGTCAGGAGGAGCTTCGCGCCGATCTGCCGGCGGGCGCCATCACCAGGGACGGCGCCGCAGCGGTCCTGGAGCCGGGACACCAGCTCAAGAAAATCTCGATGACCGGCGCCGACCTCCAGTCGGTGTTCGAGAACATGGTGGTCGGCGCCGAACCCTGCTGTCAGCTCTCCGGCGCCGTGGTCACGTTCGACCCGTCGAAGAAGGATTGGGAGCGGGTGAAGGATGTGCGGCAGATTGTCACCAGGAAGCGGTTCGACCCCAAACAGACCTACACCGTCGTCATCAGCGACTACCTGGTGACGGCGGGAAATTCCTTCCCTCTGGGAGCGAGCTCTTGCAGCGCGCCGTTCGGCTGTGCCCGCAGCGGGCTGCTGGGCCGTTGGGCGGTCGAAGACGCCGGCACCAGTCTCGACGCGTTCATCACCTACCTTCGGCGGCTCGCTCCGCCGGTCGCGGCGCCCGAGGACGCCCGGATCGTGGCCAAGTGAGTCACCAGATCCGGGTGTTCGTGAACGAGCGGGCCATCGAGGTGGCGGACGGAGCCACAGCCCTCGATGCGGTGCGCGCGCTCGATCAGGCACTGGCCATCCGGGTGGCCCAGCGCAGTGCCTACTTGACCGATGGCCGGGGCATCGAGCTTGGTGGAGAATCGAAGCTGGCCGCCGGAGCTATCGTCCGCGTGGTTCTCTCCGCCCGAAGCCGATCCGCGGCCGATGCTGAAACCTGAGGTCGTTCGGCGCCTTCCCAAGGCGGAGCTGCACGTGCACCTGGACGGCTCGCTCCGGGTCGAGACCCTGATCGAGCTGGCGGCCGCGCACGGCGTGTCGCTTCCCTCACAGGACCCCGAGGCCGTTCGGCAATTCATGCTGGTCTCCGACGCCCGGAACCTTGACGACTACCTGCAACGCTTCGCGATCACGGTGGCGGTACTCCAGACCCCCGAGGCAATCGAGCGGGTGGCCTACGAGATGGTCGAGGACGCCGCCAAGGATGGGGTCCGGTACATGGAGGTTCGGTTCTGTCCCGCGCTCGGGTGCCGGGAAGGCTTATCGCTGCAGGAAGTGGTGGAGGCGGAGCTTCGCGGCCTGGCGCGGGGAGAGTCGGACTTCGGGGTGCGAACCGGCGCCATCAACTGTGCCCTGCGTGACATGGACCCGTCGGTCGCGGTGGAAATCGCGCGCTGCTCGGTGGCGCTTCGGGATCGGGGTGTGGTCGGTTTCGACCTGGCGGGCCCGGAGGCTGGGCATCCGCCGGGGCGCTTCGCCGAGGCATTCGGCGTCGCGTTGCAGGGGCGTCTGGGCCTGACCGTCCATGCCGGCGAGGCGGCCGGCGCCGAGTCGATTGCCGAGGCGGTCTTCACCTGTCACGCACAGCGGCTAGGCCATGGAACCCGCCTGCGGGAAGACCCGGCGCTTCAGGACTACGTCCGGGACCGCCGGATCCTGATCGAGACCAACCTCACCAGCAATCTTCAGACACGAGTGGTGGCGCGCGCGTCGGCCCATCCCCTCCGCCAGTACTTCGATGCCGGCCTCGCGGTGACTATCTCGTCCGACAACTGGCTGATGAGCGGCGTCACGCTCTCCGACGAGTACCTGCTGGCCCACCGCGAGCTCGGGTTCACCCGGTCGCAGATGGACATCATGATCCTGCACGGCTTCGCGGGAAGCTTTCTCCCCTGGCCTGACAAACAGGAACTGATCCGCAGCGTGCGCGAGGAGTTGAGCGATCTCGACTAAGTCGCCCCCGGCAGCCGCGCCGGCAGTCGCGGAGTCGGCGGTGGCCACGTTGCGGGCGCAGCTGGGCAGCCGGCACCCCACGGTCGCATTGATCCTCGGCTCCGGGCTTGCCGGTGTGGCGCGACACGTCGCGGAACCGGTCCGGATCCCCTTCGCCGCCCTGCCTGGCTTCGCGCCGACCGCGGTGGGCGGACATCCGGGCGAGTTGATCGCGGGACGGCTCGGTGGACGCGAGATCCTGGCACAGCTGGGCCGGACCCATCTCTACGAGGGAGGCTCGGCTGAAGCGGTCGTCCTTCCGGTGCGGGTCTACGCGGCGCTCGGCATCTCGACGTTGATCGTTACCAACGCGGCAGGCGGCATCCGCCGGTCGTTCACCCCGGCGACCCTGATGTTGATCGCCGACCACGTGAATCTGATGTTCCGGAGTCCACTCCTGGGGCCGGTACATTCCGGTGAGACCCGGTTCCCCGATTGCTCGGATCCCTATAGTCGCGAGCTCCGAGCGCTGGCCCGCCGGGTCGCGTTAGAGCAAGGGCTTGGGCTGGAGGAGGGGGTATACGCCGGCGTGTTGGGGCCGAGCTACGAGACTCCGGCCGAGATCCGGATGCTGGAGCGATTCGGGGCCGACGCGGTCGGGATGTCGACGATCCCCGAGGTCCTAGTGGCGGGCGCGGCGGGCATGCGTTGCCTCGGCTTCTCGGTGATCACCAACCCAGCGGCCGGCCTGAGCGGTGAGGTCCTGACCCACGAGCGGGTGACCGAAGTGACGGCGCGGGCTTCCGAAAAGCTGGCGCGGTTGGTCGAAGGGGTCCTGACCCGCCTCTAGGCGGGGGACTCTTCGGTCCTGGGTGCCGGGACCCAGTGATTCAGTGGTCCGTGCCCCGCCCCCAATGGCGGGGCGCCGGCGATGGCGCGGGTGACGAAATCGAGTGCCTGCTCCACCGAATGCTCGAGATCCATGCCCCGGGCCAGTCCGGCGGTGATGGCCGCAGAGAGCGTACAGCCGGTCCCGTGAGTCGCGCGGGTGGTGAGGCGCGGATGGGTGAAGCGGCGGACGCCCTGGGCGGTGACCAGGACGTCGGTCACCACCTGGCCTTCCAGGTGTCCTCCCTTGATCAGCGCGGCCCGGGCCCCGGCTCCGAGTAGCGCGTACCCCGCGCGCTCCATCGCCACCGGATCCGCGACTTCCTGTCTGGTGAGCAGCCGCGCCTCGTCGAGGTTGGGCGTCACCAGCTCGGCCAGCGGCACCAACTCGGCACGGAGCGCGGTGAGGGCCTCCAGGTCGAGCAGCGCGTCGCCGGAGCTGGCCGCGATCACCGGGTCGAGCACATAGTTGTTCCAACGGTAGCGACGGATGGCGGCGGCCACCTCGCGGACCAGGTCGGTGGTGGCCAGCATCCCGCTCTTGACCGCCACCGGCGGAAGGTCCTCCGCGAGTGCCGCCAGCTGGGCCGCCACGATCTTGGGCGGCACCGGATGGACCGCCCGCACGCCGACCGTATTCTGCGCGGTGATCGCGACCACGGCGGTGGTGCCGTAGACACCGAATTGATGAAAGGTCTTGAGGTCCGCCTGGATGCCGGCCCCGGCGCCGGAGTCGGATCCGGCGATCGTCAACGCGATGGGAACGGTCATGGCGAAATCCCTGGTAACACTGGTCCGCAGCCTGAAGGTCAAGCGGGGGCGAGAGCGACGAGGTCTCGCGCTGGCCGAAGGAGTGCGGCTGGTCGAAGAGGTCCTCGAGGCGCGCGTCCCCGTAAAGGGGGTCGTTTACTCGCCTGCGCTGGAAACTACACCCCGCGGCCGCGCTCTGAAAACGGCCCTCGCGTCGCAGGGCGTGCCGCTGGGCGAGGTGGCGGAGAAGACGCTCGACGAGCTGGCCGATACCGAGCATCCGCAGGGGATCGTGGCGGTCGTCGAGCCGCGGGCCTGGAAGCTCGAGGACCTCTCGCTCCCTCCGCGGAGCCTGGTCCTGGTCCTCGACGGGGTCCAGGACCCGGGCAATGTCGGCGCCATGCTGCGTACCGCGCATGCGCTGGGCGCGGCGGGGGCCGTGGCGCTCAAGGGCACGGCCGACCCGACCAACCCCAAGGTGCTTCGCAGCTCGATGGGAGCGATCTTTCACTTTCCCGTGGTGGCCGCGGAGGATGCGACATTTCTGGCCTGGGTGAAGCAGCGAGGCCTCGAGCTGCTGGTCGCCGAGGCGGCGGGAGCGCCGATTTCGGGGACACCTCGCCCCGGTCCGATCGCGCTGGTGATGGGGAACGAGGGCGCCGGTATCCGTCCGGCCATGGCCAAAGCCGCCGCGGGGCGGGTGGCGATCCCGATGCCCGGCGGGGCTGAGTCGCTCAACGTGGCGGTGGCCGCCGGTATCCTGCTGTGGGAGATGCTGCGTGAATCCTGAACTGGTCTTTTGCATCGTCGCTGGGGTCTTCGGCGCCCTGTTCGGGAGCTTCCTGAACGTCTGTATCCTGCGGCTCCCCAAGGACGAATCGGTCGTCAGCCCTCCGTCGCGCTGTCCGGGGTGCGGCGCGGCGATCGCCTGGCACGACAACATCCCGATCGTTTCGTGGCTTCTGCTCCGGGGGAAGTGCCGACACTGTGGACAGCCGATCTCGAGTCAGTACCCGCTCATCGAGCTGATCACGGCGCTGATCTGGGCCGGAATGGCCTATCGCTACGGACCGTCGCTCGAGGCGCTTCGGGGCGCCCTGTTATTCACCATTCTGCTGGGCATCGCGGTGACCGATGCCCGCCATTACATCATCCCCGACGAATTTTCGATCGGCGGCCTGGTCCTCGGGCTGATGCTCAGCCTGCCTGACGGGCTTCCGACCATCGAACGGGCCCTGATCGGCGCCGCGGTCGGGTTCGGGCTGCTCTGGTTCGTGGGCGTTGCCGGGAAATGGGTATTCAAGGAAGAAGCGATGGGCGGTGGGGACATCAAGATGATGGCGATGGTCGGAGCCTTCGTGGGCTGGGATGGGGTACTCCTCACGCTCTTCCTCGGCGCGCTGCTGGGGACCATCGTGTTCGTTCCCCTGGCGCTGATCCGACGCACCCGCCTGGTGCCGTTCGGCGTCTTTCTCGCCGTTGGCGCTGCCGCCACCTACCTGGTCGGCCCGGCGGTGCTGGCGTGGTACCGGCAGTTCCTGGGGGCGGGATGACCCGACCGTTGGGGCTGGTCGTAGCCGGAATCGTGGCGCTTTCCGGCTGTCGCGGCGCGCCCCCCGATGAGCTCACTCGCCTGGTGGATAGCCTGATGCCCCCCGTGGAACGCGCGGTCGGGCTCAAGTTCACCCACCGACCCTACGCGGCGATCCGCAGCAAGCAGCAAGTCCGGAGCTATATCGTCGCGAAACTGGAGCAGGAGTATCCCGGCGAAAAGGCGCGGGGGATTCAAGTCGCCTACCGGTTACTGGGCCTGCTCCCCGACAGCCTCGACCTGCGGCCCCTCCTCCTCGATCTCCTGACCGAACAGATCGCCGGTTACTACGAGCCCGATTCCAGTGCCCTCTTCATGGTGTCGGGAGACGATCCCCAGACGCTCCGCCTGGTGCTGGCCCACGAGATGGTGCACGCGCTCCAGCATCAGCATACGCCCCTCGAGTCGATCATGAAGATCAAGGGCGACGATGACCGTCTCACGGCCGCCCAGGCGATCTTCGAGGGTCAGGCCACCCTGGCCGGCCTCCAGGTCGCGGTGCCCAAGCAGAACATCATCGCGATGCCGGAGTTCTGGGAAACCTTCCGGGAGCAGATCAAGACCCAGCAATCCACCATGGCGGTGTTCAAGAAGGCGCCAAGGGTGATTCGAGAGGAGCTGATCTTCCCCTACCTGGCCGGCGCCGACTTCATGCGCTGGTGGGCGGGTTCCGAGCACCGCGACACCGTGCCCTTCGGCCGATTCCTGCCGCAGTCCACCGAGCAGATCCTGCACCCGTCTCGCTACGGCCTCGGCGACGCTCCGCTGTGGATTGTGCTCCACCCGGCGATGGTGGAGGATCACGCCCTCTACGAGGATGTGCTGGGCGAGTTCGAGATCCGGGTCCTCACCGCCGAGCTGACCGGATCGCCTGAGGTCTCCACCGCCCTGGCCATCGGCTGGGGCGGCGACCGGTTCCGGGTCTATCAGTCCGCCGACGGCCCGGCTCTGGTCTGGTACACGGCCTGGGACGACAGCCTCTCCGCCGAGCGGTTCCGAAACGGGACCGGGACAGCCCTGGGTCGCAAACGCCGATTGGGCTACCGGCTGGAGCTGAGCACCCAACCGATCAGTGGCCACCCGGGGATCCGGGTGGTGCTGGCTCCGGCGCGCTGGGCGCGATGGAAGTCGCTGCCGACCGCGGAGGTGGAGGATAGTACGGCGGTCAGCGGGGGCCGACTGGGGGAACGGTAAGGCGGTCGAGGCGGACTGGGCGGTAAAGGGGGCGGAAGGATGGGCACTTGCTGGTGCCCTGACCGCCCTGTCCGTCCTGTCTGTGCTTTGCCTTACCGCCTGACCGCCCTTATCGCCCCGACTGCCAGCTTGCTTTGACCCCGTAAACCCATTAAAATGCGCCGCTTATGTTCGACGAGCTGTCCTCGAAACTGACCGCCGCGCTCCAGAAACTGACCGGCCGCGGGGTCCTGAGCGAGGAGGCGGTCAAGGAAGGGCTCCGGGAAATTCGGCGGGTGCTTCTCGAAGCGGACGTGAGCTTCGAGCTCACCCGGGAATTTCTCGAGCGGGTTCAGGAGAAGGCCGTCGGCGTGACCGCCCTCAAGGCGGTCAGACCGGGTCAGCAGGTGGTGAAAATCGTCTACGAGGAGCTGGTCGCGCTCCTGGGCGAGAAGCAGGCGCCGATCAAGTTTGCCTCGGTGCCTCCCACGATCATCCTGCTGGTGGGGCTCCAGGGCTCCGGGAAGACGACCACCGCCGGCAAGCTGGCCAAGCGACTCAAGCTCGAGCAGAAGGCGCCGTTCCTGGTGGCTGCGGACGTCTACCGACCCGCTGCCATTGACCAGCTGGTGACGCTGGGGCAGCAGGTGGGCGTCGGGGTGCACGCCGAGCCCGGTGTGACCGATGTGGTGGGGATCGTGAAGCGGGGGGTGGAGGAGGCGGGGAAGGCGCGGGCCCGGACCGTACTGGTGGACACCGCCGGCCGGCTCCAGATCGACGACGCAATGATGGCCGAGCTGGCTCGGCTCAAGTCGGCGGTCTCGCCGCACGAGATCCTGCTGGTGGCCGACGGAATGACCGGCCAGGACGCGGTGCGGGTGGCGACCGGCTTCCACCAGGCGCTCGGCGTCACCGGCGTGATTCTGACCAAGATGGATGGGGACGCGCGCGGCGGTGCCGCACTCTCCATCTACGGGGTCACCAAGGCGCCGATCAAGTACATCGGTGTGGGGGAACGGCTGGATGCGCTGGAGCCGTTCATTCCCGAGCGGCTGGCCGGCCGGATCCTCCAGCAGGGCGACATTCTCAGTCTGGTGGAAAAGGCGCAGGCCTCGGTGGACACTACGGAGGCGGAGCGCCTGGCCAAGAAGGCCGTCTCCAAGAAGGGGCTCGATCTCCAGGACTTCCTGGCGGCGATGAAGCAGCTCCAGGAAATGGGGCCGGTGAAGAAGGTGCTGGGGATGTTGCCGGGGATGAACCCGGCCATGCTCCAGGCGGCCAAGGTCGATGATCAGCGGCTCAAGCACGTCGAGGCGATCGTGCTCTCGATGACTCCGGCAGAGCGAAACGACCCGGAGATCATCAACGGATCGCGACGGCTCCGGATCGCCAAGGGGGCCGGACGGACGGTGCAGGAAGTCAATCAGCTGCTGAGCCAGTTCAAGCAGATGCAGAAGTTCATGAAGTCGGCGGGCAAGCCGGGGATGCGCTTGCCGTTCGGGATGGGCTTCCCGAAATAACCATGAGCAGCGGCGCCCCTGCGGTGCCCACAGGAACGGGAACAGGTATGGCAACACGAATCCGCTTGCGCCGCGTCGGCCGGAAGGGCATTCCGCTTTACCGGATCGTGGTCACCGACAGGGAAGCGCCCCGGGACGGGCGCTTCATCGAAACCATTGGGAGCTACAACCCCAAGTCGCCGAAGCAGCAATTCACCGTGGACACCGACAAGGCGCGCGCCTGGCTGGCCAAGGGCGCTACGCCGTCCGACACGGTGAAGTCGATTCTCAAGAAGGCCGGCGCCTTCAAGGCGGCCACCGCCTGACGGCGGGACCTCATCATCTGGTGGTCGGGCGGCTCAGGAAGCCGCACGGGCTCAAGGGGGAATTCGCGGTCTTTCCCTTGACCGACGACCCCGAGCAGGTCTTCGTGCCGGGCCGGCGACTCCAGCGGCTGGCGCCCAGCGGTGAGACGGTGGGAGACCCGGTCGTGCTGGAGCGGAGCCGCCGATTCCATCGGGAATGGCTGCTCAAGTTCGAGGGGATCGAGCGGCGCGAGGATCTCGAAGGGTGGCGGGGGCAGTTCCTGGGGGCGCCGGCCGATGAGCTGCCGCCGCCGGGACCCGGTGAGGTCTACCGGGATGAGCTGGCGGGATTCGCGGTGCGGGACGAGGCCGGGGCGGCATTGGGACTGGTCACCGCGGTGCTGGAGCTGCCCAGCGGGTTGATGATCGAGATCCAGGGGCCGAGGCGCGAATTCCTGCTGCCGTTCCGCAAGGAGTTCATCCTCGAAGTGGCACGGGAGGAACGGCGGTTGACGGTCCGGGTGCCGGAGGGCCTGCTGGGCGAGTCCTGATGCTGCGCATCAACATCATCACGCTGTTCCCGGAAGTGTTCGCGCCGTTCCTGGCGGCCAGCATTCCGGGACGGGCCGCGGCGGCGAAACGGGTGGAATACCGGCTGGTTCAGCTCCGGGACTTCACCCACGATCGGCACCAGACGGTGGATGACTACCCCTATGGCGGCGGCGCCGGCATGGTGCTCAAGCCGGAGCCGTTCTTCGAGGCGGTGGAGTCGCTCAAGCCCATGGGACCCATCGTCCTGCTGTCGGCCCGGGGTCGACCGTTCACCCACGCGGACGCGGTGCGCTACTCGCTGGGAACCGAGCTGACCCTGCTCTGCGGCCACTACAAGGACGTGGATCAGCGGGTGGCGGACAGCCTGGCCACCGAGGAAATCTCGATTGGAGATTTCGTGCTCTCGGGCGGCGAACCGGCGGCCTGGTGCGTGATCGACGCGGTGGTGCGGTTGTTGCCCGGCGCGTTGGGTGACCACGAATCGGCCAGCAGCGATTCGCACTATGAGGGGTTGTTGAGCCCTCCGAGCTATACCAGGCCTCCCGAGTACCGGGGCCTGCCCGTGCCGGACGTGCTGCGATCCGGAGATCACGCGGAGATCGCGGCCTGGCGCCAGGCCGAGGCCGAGCGGCTGACCAGGGCCCGACGGCCGGATCTGTGGGGAGCGTACCGATCGGAGTCGTAATCGAGACGGCGGGAGCGGCGTGGTGCCGCTGCCGGAGGACGCGAGGGGGCCACGTGGCTCTCTCCATAAATGCAATGGAAAGGGGCAGGTTGGTTTCCCTGCCGGAGAGTGCATCATGGATCAGCTGTCGGCGATCACACGGGAAGGGCTGCGTTCCGACCTTCCCGCCTTCGAGCCGGGCGACACCATCCGCGTGATGGTCCGCGTCCGCGAGGGTGACAAGGAGCGGCTCCAGGCGTTCGAGGGCCTCTGCGTCGCGAAGCGGGGCGGCGGGGTCAACGAGACTTTTACGGTCCGCAAGGTGTCGGCAGGCGTGGGTGTCGAGCGGATCTTTCCGCTCCACGGTCAATCGGTCGCCTCGGTGGAGGTGGTCCGCAAGGGGCGGGTGCGTCGAGCCAAGCTGTATTACCTGCGCGCGGTCAGCGGCAAGGCAGCGCGGATCCGGGAGCAGCGCGAGAGCTGAGCAGTGGCCTCCGCGACCGGCTCCCCGCCCGCGACCATCGAGCCCACGCTCGATCGTGAGGTGGCCGCCTGGTCCGAGGCTCGGCTCCTGATCGGCGTAGATGAAGTCGGCCGCGGTCCCCTGGCTGGTCCAGTGGTGGCCGCGGCCATCGTCTTTCCGGCCCACACCCGTGCCGTCGCGGGAGTCCGGGACAGCAAGACGCTGAGCGCGCTGCAGCGCGCGTCGCTGGTGCCCGAGCTCCGGGGCCGGGCCGCCGGGATCGGCCTCGGGGCCGCCTCCCCGCGGGAAATCGACCGGCTCAACATCCGGGTGGCCACCGCGCTGGCGATGCGCCGGGCCATCAACCGGGTCTGGCGGCTGCTCTCGATCCGGGATCCGCTCGAGAGCACCTGCCGGATTCTCATCGACGGCCTTCCCCTTCCCGAGCTGGGGCTGCCCCATCAAGCGCTGGTCGACGGCGACGCGCTCTGCTACTCCATCGCGGCGGCGGGGGTGGTTGCCAAAGAGATTCGCGACGACCTGATGCATCGCCTCGGCAGGCTACACCCCCGGTACGGCTGGGAAACCAACGTCGGGTACGCCACCTCGGAGCATTGCGCGGCGCTGGCCGCTTTCGGCCCCTCTCCTCATCACCGGCGGAGTTTCGCTCCGGTCATTCAGATCCCGCTGTTCGGCTCGTAGTGTCTTTCATGACCAATATCTCTGTCGTGCGGCGCTCTGGCGTCGCGATCGCGGCCTTGCTGCTGGCCGCCTCGAGCGCCCGGGCCCAGAGCAACGCCGAGCGGATGGCCACCGACCGGTACAGCCGGTCGCACGATTACGACCTGCTCCACGAACGGATCGAGGTCGGGGAGTTCGACTGGGAGCGCCGGGGGTTCGCGGGGCGGGTCGAGCTGACCATGCGGGCACTCCGGCCCAGGTTCGACTCGGTGATCGTGGACGCGGGCCGCCTGCTCCAGTTGATCGAGGTCACCGACGAGCGCGGCGCGTCTCTCGCCTACGGCAGATACGGGGACACCCTGGCCGTCCGATTGCCCAGGCCGGTCGGCTTCGGGGACTCGGTCCGGATCCGGATCGCCTATCGCGGGACGGTCGAGAACGGCAAGGGACTCACCTTCATCGAGGCCGACTCGCTCCCGTTCCCCAGGCCTCGCCAGGTCTACAGCCAGGGCGAGGCGATGAACAACCACCTCTGGTTTCCCACCTACGACTTCCCCAATGACCGGACCACCTGGGAAATGCTGGCCACGGTTCCGCAGAAGTACACCGTGGTCTCCAATGGACGACTGGTGAAAGACCAGAAGAACAAGGACGGCACCCACACGGTTTACTGGTCCCAGGAACAGCCGGTGGTGACTTACCTGGTCAGTATTGTGGTGGCGCCGCTGGTGAAGGTGACCGATCGCTGGAAGCAGCTGCCGCTCGAGTACTACGTCTATCCGGCCGATACTGGGAAGATCCGGCGAAGCCTCGGCAACACCGGGGACATCATCGATGCCTTCACCCGGCTGACCTTCACGCCCTATCCCTGGAGCAAGTACGCCCAGACTACGGTGGCCGATTTCTTCGGCGGCCAGGAGAACGTGTCGGCCACGACACTGGTCGACTGGATGCCGGATTCCCGCGCCATGGCCGACCGCCCCTGGTATACCTGGGAGCTGGTGCCCCACGAGCTCTCCCATCAGTGGTTCGGCGACTACGTGACCACGGCCAACTGGGCCAACATGTGGATCAACGAAGGATTCGCCCAGTTCATGACCGGCCAATACTGGCAACTGCGGCAGGGGAGAACGGCGGCGGAGGACTTCTATCTCTCCCGATACCACGAGTACATGCAGAAAGACCGCCAGCGCCGGATGCCGCTGGCCTCGCTCGGCTCCAACAACATCTATCCCAAGGGCGCCCTGGTCCTCGACATGCTCCTGCAGTACCTGGGTCCGGACCGCTTCTGGGCCTCGGTGCACCGGTTCCTGGCCGATCATGCGCTGGGTGTGGTGGTGACCGAGGATTTCCGGGAGGCCATCCTGGCGGCGACCGGGCAGAACCTCGATTGGTTCTTCGACGAGTGGTTCTACCAGGCCGGGCACCCAGACTTCGAGGTTGCCGCCGAATACGATAGCGCTGCGGCCAAACTCCGGCTGATCGTGAAGCAGACTCAAGTGGATACGACCAAGGCGGACAGCACCGGCATTCGGTACTCGACGCCCCTGGTCTTCAAGATGCCGGTCACGATTCGCGTGGGGACCGCCCACGGCGATCGGGTGGCCGTTTCGATCCTCGACCAACGCGAGGACACGGTGGTGGTCAAGGATGTGAAAGACCCGCCAAACATGGTGGTCTTCGACGCCGGAAACACGATTCTCAAGACGCTGGTTTTCCCCCAGCCGGCCTCCTGGCTGGCGAACCAGGTCGAGCGCGACGCCAACCTCTGGAACCGATCCTGGGCGATCGCCCAGTTGTCGGAGCTCCGGCGGGATACTACGGCGCTTCGAGCCCTGGCCCAGGCCGCGATCGACGGGAACTACCCGCTGATCCGGGCCCAGGCGTTGACCGCGCTGATGGGATTCCCCGCCGACTCCCTCCTCCGCTCGACGGCCCGCTGGGCCCTGGCCGATACTTCGGCCCTGGTTCGCGCGTCCGGCCTCGATCTGCTGGGGGAGGCCGGCGGCGACGCCGCGCCGGCTCGCGCCGCCTGGGAGAATGACACCAGCTACGAGGTCAAGACTGCGGCCCTGGTGGCGCTGGTGGAGATGGATTCCGCCAACGCCCGGGCCACCCTGACGCAGGGGCTGCACACCAGGTCCTATCGGAACATGGTGGAGAACACCGCGCTCGGCCTGATCTCCCGGGCCGGTGACTCATCCTTCGTTCCGGTGCTGGATAGCCTGCTCCCCTGGTTACCTCAGGGCGCGACCACCCTGGCCAGGCTGGCCAATCGGGGCAGTGGCTCGGCGCTGGACGTGCTGGCCAATCGGTTGGAGGCCCCGCAGCCGGCTGTGCGTCGCCAGGTCCTCAAGGCGTTCGAGACCACGCTCAAGCGCGACCAGGCGGTGGCCCGGCTCCGGCAGGTGCAGCCCAATCTGCGCGATGAGGCAGTGAAGAAGGACGTGGCGGAGCTACTGGAGCGGCTTACGAAATAGCTTGGCTCTGCCGTGCGGGCTGGAAATGGGAACGCAGAGGCGCAGAGAGCGCGGAGCGTCGATTCATCCTGGGCCCACCCCCCCCAACAGCTTACCACGGAGTCACAGAGGACACGGAGGGCCACAGAGGTTGGGTTCTTGCCTCCACCCTCCTCAGTGTAGCTCCGTGCTCTCCGTGTCTCCGTGGTGAAGCTTTTCGAGTGTGCCGGATGATAGCGATGGCAGGCCTACTCTATGAGCCAGCCCGCGACCTCCTTCATCGCCTCCGCGCCCTGTTGAGGATCAGGCAGGTGTGGCACCGGCCAGACCAGGTCGATCCCGGACAGTCGCTTGATGGCGTCGGCGTTCGAGCCGGTCGAAGAGTCCGGCTGGGCGGGTGTGGTGAGAATTACCCCGATCACCGGGATCTTCTCTGTCTGCAGCACCCGCAGCGTGAGCAGCGTGTGGTTGATGGTACCGACCCGGTCGCTGGCGACCACCAGCACCCGCGCTTCGAGCCCGTGGGCCAGGTCGAGGATGTTGTCGTGCCAGGTTAGGGGCGCCAGCAGCCCGCCGGCGCCCTCTACGATGGTCAGGTCATAGGACTTGGCGTAACCCTTGATCCGGTCGATCAAGGGCGCCAGGTCGATGGTGACGCCTTCCATCTCCGCCGCGACCGCTGCCGACACCGGCTCCCGCAGTCGAACCAGTGCCGCGGTCGGTTCCGACTGCCGGGTGGCCGCCGCCAGCATCACGCCGTCTTCGGCGGGAGAGATCGTGGGTCCGCATCCGGTCTCGATCGGTTTGATGGCGACGACCCGCTGTCCCGCGGCGCTCAGGGCCCGCGCGATGGCGCAGGTGATCCAGGTCTTGCCCACGCCGGTGTCGGTCCCGGTGACGAGGGTGATCGGGGGATGCTCGGGCGCGGCCTCTTCGTCGGCGCGACGAGAGGGCCGAGGACTGGGGCGTCGAGGGCGGGGGGCGGTCATGCGGATAGGAACGGAAGAAGCGAGCCGGCTCCGGTTGGTTCACTACGGCAGGGTTGGCTCGCCCGGGTACGGTACCTCAGGGTTGGGCATCCTTGGGCGGGTGCATCAGGAGGATCTGTTGCACCGTGCGGAGCCTGGCCTCGTAGTCCATGGCCGCCATGTCGAACACCTCGTCGTCGCCGCCGGTGAGGGCATTCATCGCTCCCCCGCCGGCGCCCTCGCCCATGCGGACCTCGGTCTTGGCGATCCGGCGGACTTCGGAGATCTTGGCGACCGGCGCCCGGCCGAGCGTATCGGCCTGGCGAAAGACCAGCTGGTCGCCGTCGAGGCGAACGAGTGCGATGTCCCAGGCGTAGCTGCCGTCATCCATGGTGAGCTGCCAACGATCGGGGCTGGAGCTGGGGGTCTGCGCGGCCACGCCGACGGCGAGCAGCGTCAGCAGGGCGATGAGTTGCAGCGATCGAGTCATGGCGTTCGCACTTCCGCCGAAGTGTTTCTCGGGGCCTTGAGTTTCCCTCGGACCCCCGGCACGTTTGGGGCCATCGAGGGCGTAGCTCAACAGGTAGAGCAAGAGACTTTTAATCTCTAGGTAGTGGGTTCGAGTCCCACCGCCCTCATCGCGGCTCGGTCAGTCGCCGTTCCCGCCTTCCCTTCCCAGCGCCTGCAACACCTCGCGATCGAACTGCGCCGACAGACACTCCCGCTGGGAATAGGGACCCGGCGTATAGACCCGGGACTCGACCCCCAGCTGGCTCAGCTCGCAGATGTGCCAGTCCTGCCGATTGGTCATGTCCCAGAAGTCTACGCCGTCGTCCGGATTGTAGTCGGCCGTTCCCAGCGAATCGGGGTGGAACAGGAAGCCGCACACGATCCGCGTCCGCCCGGTGTCCACCGGCCAGAGCGTGTGGAACATGACGTAGTCGGGGTGCAGGCTCAGCAACATGTTGGGGAAGATCGAGTAGTAGTACACCCGGACCATCTCTTCCGCCTCGAGCTCCGCGACCGGTACGCCACAGGCGCGGCCGGTCATGGACATGCTGCCGGTCCCCTCGTTCAGGACCATGTAGCCGCCCAGCAGGGCTCCCTCGAAGAGGTCGTTTTCGCCGCTGGTGGGTGGCGTCAGCTTGGCCAGCGCCGGATGCACCGGCGAGCAGTGATAGCACTCCGAGTAGTTCTGGACGATCAGCTTCCAGTTGGCGGCCACGTCGTAGGTGATCTGCCGGTGCACCTTGAGCGCCGGAAGATTGTAGCGGCTCACCCGGTCATCGAGGCCGGCCAGGGCCTCGCTCAGCGGCTCGGGGTGAGGTTCGAGATTGACGAAGACAAAGCCTTCCCAGGTCTCCACGGCGACGCGATGCAGGGGGTAGTCCGCCTTGTTGAACCCCACGATGTCCTGCGTGGAAGGCGCGCCCACCAGGCGTCCGTCGAGACCGTAGGCCCAGGAGTGGTAGGGACAGAGGATGGTGCCGGAGAAGCGTCCGTGGGATTCCTCGCACAGGCGAGTCCCGCGGTGACGGCAGACGTTGTAGAAAGCGCGAACCGCCCCGCCCTGATCGCGAACGATAATGATGCTTTCCTTGCCGATCGTGGCGACCACATAATCTCCGGCGGCGGGAATCTGGTCCTCGCGGCCGATGCAGTTCCAGCGGCGGTAGAAGATCCGCTCGCGCTCTTCAGCGAAGATCTCCGGAGAGCTGTAGTACTCCCGGGGCAGGGTCTTCGCTCCCCGGATGTCGATCTCGCTCCGCTTCACGAACGTGGTCACTCGATCCTCAATAGATGTTGGCGTAGTGAATAATGTGCCACCACGCCCGAATGTTGGGAAGTAGCGCAGCCCTCATCCCAGCGCCCTTGCTTCGCGCAAGACCATCTCCGGAACGTTGGTGATGATCCCGCAGACTCCACGCTGCCAGAGCCGGCTGGCCAGCCCCGGCTGGTTCACGGTCCAGACGTGGACCGGACAGCCGAGTCGGCGTGCTGCCCGGACGAAGCGGCGGGTCGGGACCGGGAGGCCGCGATGGCGCACCGGTACCGAGAGCAGGCGATAGGGTACCGTCGCCGGTGCCACGCCAAACAGGGTGCCGAAGTAGAGGCGCTTGATGTCCTCACCCGAGGCAGCGACCAGGAAGGGAGGCGACCGGAATGCCTCGAGCGCGGCGGCGTCTTCCGATGCGACCACGCTACGCGCGGACGCGTTCCGCTGGAGCAGGAGCTGCCGGACGGCGTTCTGGGCCGCGGCTTCCTTGAGCTCGATGAGCAGCGGCGTCTCGGGGAAACGATCGAGGACTTCGGCCAGCGTCGGGATCCGGACCCCGCGGCCCCGCCAGGGGTGGGTGGCCCCTCCATCAGGGGTAAATTGTGCGCCGGCGTCGGCCTCCCGCGCTTCGGCCGCCGAGATCATGGCGAGGAGGCCGCTCCGGTCGGTGGTCCGATCGAGTGCCGGGTCGTGGAGCACCAGTGGCACGCCGTCGGCGCTGACCCGGACGTCCAGTTCCAGGGCATGCGCCCCCTGGGCCAGGGCCAGCTCGAAGGCGGGCAGGGTGTTCTCCGGCGCCTCCCCCGAGGCCCCGCGGTGGCCGATGACCGGCCGGGCGGCGAGATCCAGCAGCGGATTTATTACATTACCCCCAGGGTCCGTCTTCCAACCTGGCAGAGGTGACATGACCGAACCCTCCTCACCGCTCTCTGTGACCGGGACTCGCCGACCTTCGCGGCGGGCTCACTACCGCATCCAGTATCCCAGCGCGGCCCGGCCCCGGCTCCTCATCGAGGGGCATACTTTCGAGGTGCTGGACATCTCCGAGGGCGGCCTGCGGTACCATCGCGGTCCCCATCCTTCGCCCGGCATCGGTACCACCTTCAGGGGTACGGTACGGGTCCGGCGCGGGGAGTTGATCCACACCCACGGCAGCGTGGTGCGGACCAGCAATGGGGACGTGGCCGCTCGCCTGGTGGTCGGAATCCCGTTCCAGACGATCATGGAGGAGCAGCGGTACGTGTTCGAGCAATTTGCCGGAGTGGACGCGTAGGCGTTACCGGCCCCCGAAGTAGATGTAGCTGATTTCGTCTCCGGGGCTCAGAACCAGGGGCGGCAGGGGGGGGTAGCCTGGCGCGGTGACCGTCACGGTGGGGCTCCTGCAGCCCGTGGCGAGTCTCATGGGCAGCCTCAACAGAAAATACCCCTTGCTGTCACTCCACGTTTCGTAGCGCTCGTTCAAGACCTGAAGATGGGCATTGGGTATGGGGATCCCTCTACGATCTCCGTAGACGTAGCCCCGGAAGACCCCCATTGTGTCTCCCCCCTGCGTGAGCTCCTCTAACGTCGGACACTTCTGTTGCTTCCCAAAAGTGGGATTCCACGCGTCTGCCTTCTCTTCTGACGTCCCGCGCGAGAGCTTCCTCATCAGGTCCTGCGTCGCCGACTCGATATCCTTTTTCCCTTGGGCGGCTTCAGCGGTGGACGGTGGTTTCGCCTCGGTAATTCCGGGTATGGGTACTGCTGCCGCCACTTCCTCCCGTTTCTGCTCGGCTGCGGGCGGCGATTCAGCCGAGGGCGACTCCTCTGCCGGTGCCGAGTTCGGCGCCCCAGGCGGCACTCCGTGTGGCACAGCAGTCTCTGCGCCCCCAACCGATGGGGGTGGAGCTATGAACAGCTCGGCTGGGGGTGGTGGCGGCCGCGGAGGCGGGGGCGGGACGTAGAACAGGACCGGCGCCTGGGTCTCCTTGGGCCGCTCCTTCGCCTGTTGCTGTTGCCGGTGCACGACCCCAATTAGCATCAGAAACAGGAGCGCGTGCAGCGACACGCTCACGGCAAGGCTTCCCGGCTGAACCGCGCGGGGGCGCTTCAGCTGTCCGAAGACTGTGTAGCCCGTAGATTTCGGCTCGCGAGGGGAATCCTCTGGATCCCCGCGAAAAAAGTCAGCCCACGAGCGATTGAACGGAGACCGGTTCTGCCTTCCGTAAACCTGATACGCCATGTATGAAAGACCCCTACATCAATAAGCTGGACACCCCTGAAAAATATCCCGGGACGACGGGATTCGCCTCGTAGCGGCCGCATGAAGCGTCCGGACGTCATCGTCGTGGGCCTGGGTGCCATGGGGAGCGCCGCCGCCTATCAGCTTACGCGCCGGGGCCTGAAGGTGCTGGGCCTGGACCGGGATCATCCGCCGCACACCAACGGCTCTTCACACGGGCTCTCCCGGATCATTCGCGAGGCCTACTACGAGCACCCACTGTACGTCCCCCTGGTGCAGCGGGCCTACCAGGCCTGGGCCAAGCTGGAGGAGCGCTCCGGACGCCGGCTGCTGACCGTGACCGGAGGACTGATGATCGGTCGGCCCGACGGCACTCTGGTGGCCGGGGCGAGGCGCAGTGCCGTTGACCACGCCCTTCCTTACGAGGAGTTGTCTGCAAAGCAGATTCGCCAGCGGTTCCCGGGGTTTCACCTCGCCACCGACGAGGTTGGCCTGCTGGAGCCTCGCGCCGGTGTGCTCAATCCCGAGGAGTGCATCCGGGCCTCCCTGGAGCAGGCTCGCCTGGGCGGCGCCGAGCTCCGGCTGGGTGAGACGGTGTCTGGCTGGGACGTGAAGGATGGCTTCGCCACCGTCACGACCGAGGGCGACACCTATCAGGCCAAGCATCTCGTCCTGGCCGCCGGTTCCTGGATGGCCGGCGCGCTCCCGAAGACCAGGCTGGGTCTCTCGGTCGAGCGTCAGGTGCTGTTCTGGTTCGCCCCGACGCGGGCGGGCGGGCTGGGACCCGGGGAGCTCCCCATCTTCATCTGGGAATGGGCGCCCGATCGGTTCATCTACGGATTCCCCGACCTTGGAGACGGCGTCAAGGTGGCCCGGCACCACGAGGGAGAGCCGGCCGATCCCGATCGGCCCCGCCGGGCCATGGATGCCTTGGAAGAAGCAGGAGTTCGTAAAGTCCTCTCAGGCAGGTTGCCGGAAGCCAATGGTCCACTGCTGCAATCGGCGGTCTGTCTTTATACCAACTCCCCCGATGGTCATTTCACGCTTGGTCCCCACCCGGAGTTTCCGCAGGTGTTCCTGGTGAGCCCATGCTCCGGTCACGGGTTCAAGTTCGCCAGCGTAATCGGCGAGATCGTTGCCGACCTGGTGACCGAGGGCGGGACCACGTTCGATCTGTCGCCGTTCCGGGTGGGGAGGGGTGGCGGAATGGGGGAGTGAGAGAATTGGGGAATGGGGGATTGTGGGGAATGGTGGATTGTAAGGAATGGGCGAATGGGGGATTGACCGATTGCTGATTCCCGATTGCCGATTGGAGGCTACTTCTGACTCCTCCATCTTCCCAACTCCCTCATTCCCCCATTCCCAAGCCGACTTCTTCAATCGACACTGGAGCTCCCTATGCCATATACGCGCGACCAGGTACGGGATGCTGTAAACCGGGCGGGAGACGAGCACATGATGGCCTTGCGTGCCCACCACGAGGACGCCTACCCCGCCAGCCGGCCAACCCCTGGCGACGTGTGCCGCAACGAGGCCGAGCGGCTCAACGCGATGGGTCTGGGAGAGGCGAAGGAATTCACCCTGGAGGAGACTCGGGTCGAGCGGGTCGGTGACGAAGTGAAGCTCAGCCACGTGTTGCGCTACGCGCCGCTCAACCTGCGCCTCTGGACCGAGCCCTTCGTGAACTACCGGGAATAGAAAGAAGGCAGGCTACTTCCAGCGGAAGATCAGCAGGGCGATCGAAAAGGAGACTATCGCCCAGACGACGATCACGGCCAACTCCGGCATCAAACCCACCAGCCCCACTCCTTCCAGCATGATGCCTCGCAGGGCATCGACGACCGCGGTGAGCGGTAGCGCCTTGATGAACGGCTGGGCGACGGCCGGAAACTTGTTGGAGGCGAAGAAGACCCCGGAGAAGATCCACTGCGGCATCATGACCACGTTCATGATGCCGGAGGCGCCCTCGATGGTGGTGGGTCGCGCGGCGATGAGGAGCCCCAGCCCCCCGAAGCACAGCGCGGCGAGCAGGCAGGTCAGGGCCAGCGTGATGATCGACCCCCTGAGCGGGACCTGGAACACCAGCATCCCGAATCCCAGGAGCAGGGTCACCTCGATGATGAGCAAAGTGAGCCGCGAGACCACGAACGAGGCGAGATACTCCCACTTGGACATCGGCGTCGCGAGGAACCGCTTGAGCAGCCGTTTGCGTCGCGCATCGACCACACTGAACCCGATCCCCCAGACCCCGCTCCCCAGCAGGTTCAACCCGAGCAACCCGGGCAGGACGAAATCGATGTAGCGGGACCCCGGCTCGCGCACCAGGTCCTCGCGCGATGCGACCGGATCGTGGCGGCCCGCGCCCCGCTGCAACGCGTCGTCCACCAGAAACCGCGCCGTCCGCGCGTCGGGCCGGGTGTCGTCGAAGCGATACGTCACCTGTCCCGGCCCCTCGGGCACCACGACCAGCGCCAGTCGGCCGATCCGAAGGCCGCGCGCCGCGGCGGAATCGTCGATCACCTCCACCGTCATCGCGTGGTCGGCCTCCAGCGCCGCGCGGACCTGCTCGGTGCCCGGGCGTCCGGCCGCCACACCCACGTTCACGATATCGGTCGGGCGATTGCGAAAGGCGATCCCGAGCCCGGTGGCCAGCAGCAGCGGGAAGATGAAAACCCAGAAGACAGCCTCCGGCTCGCGCCGGAACTCCCGGTACCGGACCAGGGTGAGCTCCACCAGCGCCGCCCCCCTACGCATCGCGGAGATGTCTCCCCGTCAGCGAGACGAAGAGGTCCTCGAGGGTAGCGGTGTGGGTGCGAAGCTCAGCCAGCGTCGCGCCGCGCCGCTGCAGCTCGGCCAGCAGGGCGGGCACCACCCGGTGGATCCCGGCCGCCTGCAGCCGGATCAGGCCGTCCTCCCGTTGAACGGCGAGAACACCGTCGAGGCGCTGGAGGACCTGATCCTCGATCTGCTGGTCTCCCGCCAAGGCGAACTCCACCACGTGCTCGGCCCCCATCGACTCGATCAATTCGCGCGGTTCGCCGAGGGCGATGACCTTGCCATGGTCCACGATGGCGACCCGGTCGCACAAACGCTCCGCCTCGTCCATGTAATGCGTGGTGATCACCACGGTGCGACCCGCGGCCTTGAACCCCGCAATCAGCTCCCAGAGCTGTCGCCGGGATTGGGGGTCCAGACCGGTGGTCGGCTCATCGAGAAAGAAGAGGTCCGGTTCCCCGACCAGGGCGCAGGCCAGCGCGAGCCGTTGTCGCTGCCCGCCTGACAGCTGGCCGACCCGGGATCGGCGCTTTTCGGTCAGCTGCACCGCCTCGATCACCTCGTCCACCGGCCGCCCCTTTTGATAGAAGCTCCGGAACAGGCGGACCGTCTCCTCGACGGTCAGCTTCTCCTGGAGCTGCGTTTCCTGGAGCGAGACCCCCAGCCGCTCGCGCAGTTCGTGCGCATGGGAATCCCAGCGTCGGCCCAGGACCTCGACCTCACCGGAGTCCGGATCGGTGAGCCCTTCGCAGATCTCGATGGTCGTGGTCTTCCCGGCTCCGTTGGGGCCAAGCAGCCCAAAGCACTCGCCGGTCTTGACCTCGAGGTCGAGATGGTCCACCGCCACCACGTCCCCGTAGGTCTTGCGGAGGCCTCGAATGGAAAGCGCGGTGGCCATCAGGGATCGGTGGAGGAGGTGGGAGTGAGGATCGCCTCGGCCACGGTGCCATTCCGGATGGCGTGGAGATACCTGAGCATCTCCACCGTCCGGCGGAACACCAGGACCTCCGGCCTTGCCAGGGCTCGCTCTCTCGGCTCCAGCTTGAGGTCGAGGTGAGGCCGGCGCTTGAGTTGCAAGGCGCGATCTGGAGCGCCGATCAGGAGCCGGAAGGCTTCGAGCTCGGCCACACTGTCGGTCGTGGAAACGACGTGAGACCAACCGGCTGCGTAGAGGTTTTCCACGTCCATGAGGAGCATGATTGGTCGGGCCAGAGGTGGTAGGGATCTTGGTCGAGCAGGTCACGAGTCACAAGTCACAGGTCGCAGGGAGCTAGGAGCCAGGAGCTGGGAGTTGGGAGCCGCAAGTCGCGTGCGGAAAGGTCGCAGGTCACAGGTCTCAAGTCACAAGCGCCCCGCGGTGGCAGCTCGGGCCATAGACTACCTGTCACCTCGATTCGTTGTCGTCTCCGGGCAATCGTCTCCCAAACCCTTGCCAATACATCATGCGTGCCCAGAGCCACCAACTAGCAGCGATGAAGGGACACTTGCAACCAGCCAAATGGCGAAGTAGGAGAGAAACCTCTTAGGAGTAACTTCCTCCCCTGATTCATGATAGGCCATTAGGGCAGCGATTATGAGCGCCGATGGTATGCCCGCCCGCAATATCGCCCACCGAGCAAAGCGCGCTCGCTGAGGATCGTCTGTGTCGCTCACAGAATCCCGCCTCCTTTCGTTGCCTCCCGCCACCCAGGCTGAGCCTGGGTCAGTGCCCCCAGCCCGAGGCCAGACCTGAGGCGATCGCCGATTCCGCTGTGCCTCCCGTGACAACAGAATACATCTAACTACTTTCCATAGGTTTCGCGCGGGGCTCCGCCCTGAGGCGGGGCCACTACCGGGAGAGCGTTGCCAGCGATGTCCACTCAGCTTTGCGCCTGCGGGGCCCAGTACGACGCCGAGATCGACGCCGAGGTCAAGGCGCACGATCAGCGCCACCAGGCGTGGACCAACGGGATCGCTGTGCCCTTGCTGCCGAGTGACCTGGTGGTCTCGCGCCTGGACGAGACCGAGATCTTGATGGTCACGGCAGGAGCCTCGGCTGATCAGCGGAAGCGGGCCGCGGCCGCCGCCGAGCGAGCCATGCAGGACACGCCTTTTCACACCCCGGCCTACAGCATGGACGACCCCGATCCCGACGTGCGGATCTTCATGGCCCGGCAATCGGGACGCTGCATCGGCCTGGCCGTGTTGCGGCCCCGGGCTCGTTGGGGATGGTGGTCGTGGGACGAATACGACGATGAGCACCGGCCTTCGACCGCGGTGGCTCCGCTGACGACCTGGGCGGTGGATCTGATCTGGACCCTGGCACGGGCGCAGCAGCGCGGGTTGGCCCAGGGTCTCCTGGAGGTGGCTTCCTCCATCGTCGATCAGCCGATCCCCTCGTTCGGCTGGCGGCGCCCCTTCACCCCGTCCGGCGAGGCCTTTGTACGCCGCCTCTGTCCGGAAGGGTTCTGGATCCCGGCCTAGACTCTTCCTTACCTGCTCTCCTTGCCGAAGGGGAGCCGGTCGAGGGCCACTCGCCCGTTGCTGACCACGATCTCCACGTCCAGAAGCGCGCGGACATCCTCGAGCGGGTTCCCTTCCACCACAATCAGATCGGCCTCGTAGCCGGGCTGGATGCTTCCGGTGCGCCGCTCGATACCCAGCAGCTCCGCGGCGGCTGAAGTGGCTGAGCGAATGGCGTCGAACGGCGACATCCCCATGTCCACGAAGTTCACCACCTCGGTGGAGATCCTGGTGAGGCTCTTCGGTCCGTAGTCGGTATCCGCTCCGGTCGCGATGCGGACCCCCATCTTGTAGGCGTGCTGGAACATCTTCCGGGCCACCGGAATCATGCTTTTCCCCCGCAGCTCGAGCACCGGGTCGTCGTAGTCGCCGCCCGGCTCGCTCAGGTCCACGATGGTCGAGTAGGTCGGGACCAGCCAGGTTCCTTTGCGTTTCATGAGCGCCAGCGTGGAGTCCGAGAGATACGTCCCATGCTCGATGCTCCGGACGCCGGCCCGGACGGCGGCGAGCGCGCCTTCGTCGCCGTGTGCATGCACCATCACCCCCAGCCCGCCGGCCGCCGCCGCTTCCACGATGACGCGGAGCTGTGCCTCGGTGTAGACCTGCTTGCGCGGATCGGTGTTGGGGAGGCCGGCCCGCTCCGTCGCGCGGGTCTTGATCACATCGACGCCGTGGTTGAGGTTGACCTGCACCACCCGGCGCAGCTCCTCGTCGCTATTCACTCCACCATAGAGCGGCGCGAGGGCGGTATCCGCCAGGATGCTCTCGCCCAGGTCCGGGGTCACGAACAGCCCCGCGGCCAGCACCTCGGGGCCGGGCAGCGCCCCACTCCTGACCAGTTCCCGCAGCCCGACGTCCTGAAACGCCATCGTACTCGCGCTTCTGACCGTGGTCACGCCGGACTCCAAGGCGCGGCGCGCGCTGGTGAGCGAGCTGATGTGGGTATGCGCGTCGATCAGACCGGGGAGCAGGTAACGGCCCTGAAGGTCGATCACCTGGGCGCCCGCCGGTGGCTCCTTCGAACCGGTCTCGATCCGCGTGATGGTTCGTCCGGTCACAACGACCATCGCGTTGGCGATCGGCCTGGGATGAATCGCATCGATCACGTTGGCATGGATGAGAACCAGAGACGGACGGCCTTCCTGGGCGACGGCGGGCGATACGGCGCACAGGGCCGAGGCAACAGAAACTGGGACGAACGCCACGAATGCTGGGACGAATTGCCGAATCACGGTTTCCTCATGGAGCGTGTGAAACAAATGAACGGTTTGAAACACCCGAAGCGTGTGAAACATCTGCAGCGTTCGAAACACGATTTTCTCGCGCGACGTAAGAGCGGCAAGCTACGGCGTACATCGAAGGACCTCAAGCCGACGTCACTCCGCGTCGGCTCTCCAACACACGATCTTCTCCGTACAAGGGTGACTCTATGCGAAAGACACTTGTTGCGCTCCTGGTGGCGGGTCTCGCCGTTGGTGCCTCGGCTTGCAGCGATAGCAGTTCGTCCGGGGGAGGAGGCAGTTCCGGCCTCACCAGATGGGCGGGTCTGGTTCAGGGAGGCGACGGGGTCGAATCGGGGTCCGTGGCTATTGCCGTCTTGTCCTCGAGTCCGAGCGTTGTCGGCGCCGGCAACGGTATCATGCTCGCGCCCGGGGATATCTCGGCGGCCGCGGTCTACTCGCGGGGTGCCCCCACGCAAGCCACGCTGAATCTCAGCGGCACCTACAATCCTTCCAACAAGACCCTCAGCGTCTCAGGCAGTGGCTATACATTCACCGGGACCTATGACGGCCAGTCTCAGCTGGATGGCAACTTCAGCGGCCCGACCACCAACGGGACCTTTGTCACGTTGCAAGGCGCCGAGCTGGCGGAAGCCTTCTGCGGCACCTACTCGGGCGGGGATAATGGCAGCTGGAGCTTCATTATCAAGGGGACCGAGGTACGCGGTCAGGCACAATCCTCCTCGGAGGGAGCGCCGATTACTCTCGAGGGAGTGGTGGGGCGGAAGGACAGCCTGACCTTCTACGTCCCGGGAACCCAGGACGTGATGGGCACAGGTACCGTTACCACCCAGGGCGTAATAACGCCTTTCGCCGAGGGAGACTGGTCGGAACCTGGGACTCAGGTCTCAGGGACCTGGGAGGCCGATCAGTGCTTTGTGGAGACGGCAGGGTAACTGCCAGGATGCGGGCACGGCCTGCCGGGCCTGGGTTCACGCATTACATTGCCCCGTATGCGGGGCACGTACAAACACCGTTCAATCTGGGCGCTCCCCTTGCTGGTATTGGGGACAACGGGCCATACGTCCGTCCCGGATACCGGTTATCCCTTCGCGGTTGGCGAGGACCTCAAGTATTCGGCCGTGCTCGGGTACATCCCGATCGGGACGGCGGAGCTCACCGTGCCCCGGGTGGTGAAGGTGCGGGATGCCGACACCTATGTCTTGAACCTGGTCGCGGAAGGAGGGCCCCCGGGATTCGCGGTCAAGTACCAGTTGACCTCCTGGGTCGGAACCCAGCAGTTCACCTCCCGCCGCTTCGACCGGATCATTACGCAGAACGGAACCACGGAGAAGCACCGCTTCGAGATCCTGCCGGACTCGGGTCGCTATCGCGAGGTCGGCTCTCCAGCCGAGTACATGACGCCGCGGGATGCGCTCGACGAGTTGGCATTGCTGTATTACCTGCGCTTCGCACCGCTCACCGTAGGGCAGACCTTCACGCTCGCGCGCCACTTCCAGGCCAGCGTCAATCCGATCACGGTCTCGGTCAAGGGGCGGGAGTCGGTACCCGTGGGCTCGGGTGGAAAGCAGCCTTGCCTCGCCACCGAAGTGACCTTCCTGGGAAAACTCACGCAGGTGTGGTTCACGGACGACGCGCGCCGAATTCCGGTGCAGTTCACGGTTCCGCTTCCCTATGGAAGCGTCACCCTGGTGTTGCAGGCGATTCCCCCGTCGAACTGAGGAGCCCGTGACCGCTCCGTAGCTCTGCTGGGCGTTTCGTCGAGCGTGGTTTCCTGTGCCGTCTCAGCCATCCCCGTCGTCACCTCTCCTATCGATGCCCACACGCGCAGAGGCCCCCGCCTCAGACGTTCACGCGGGAGGATAACCGTGTCTCGATCCTACAGCCGCTTGGCGACGACGGGCTGGATTGCCGGGACCGCAATGCTCCTGGCCGGCGGTACTCAATGCAGCAACACGATGGGTCCGAGCCTGGCCTCCCACGACGTCACCATCGTGCAGGGCGCACAGACCATGGGGAGCAACGCCTTCTCCCCGAATCCCTTTACCGTCAGGCTCGCGGCGGGCGGCCGAGTGGTCTGGGGCAACGCCGATTTCAGCAGTGGCTCGTACGGGACCAGCGGCACCACCCACACGGTCACGTCCGACAACCCCGTCTGGGACTCGGGCGATGTCGCTCCCTCCCACACCTATTCGTTCACCTTCACCAGCGTCGGGACCTACACCTACCATTGCACGCATCACCCCACGATGGTGGGGACCATCACCGTCACGCCCTGACCTCGCCGGCTGCTCTCGGTTCTCGTCTTCATGATCCGGGGGGAAGGCCAATTCGGGTCTTCCTCGGGATTCCTTCACGATGATAGGTCGCGGGGCTTACGGGGAATTGACTCGACTGGTACATTCGCCCGATCCCGAACCAGGAGCAGTCCATGAAGACAGCGCTTCGAGCGCTGGCTCTCGTCGCGCTTGTCGCGGCGAGCGCGTGTACCAGCGACTCCAAGAGTAGCGGCGGCGGGGGCAGTACGACCACCACATGGGTTGGCCTTGTGCAGGGCTCCGACGGCGTGGAGTCCGGGTCGCTGAGCGTCACGGCCCAGACCGCGAGTCCGGCGATGGGGCGGCCGGGTGGCGGGATCTCGCTCGCGGCGGGGGATGTCACGGCCACCGGGATCTACAAGCGGGTCACTCCCACCGCGGCCACCGTGGACCTGTCCGGCACCTACAATCCTGACAGCGACCAGCTCGATCTGGCTGGCAGCGGCTACACGTTTACCGGCGGCTTCGACGGACAGTCCCGGCTCGAGGGGAACTTTACCGGTCCCAACGGGGACGGGAACTTTGTCACCGAGAAGCAAACCGGAAGCGCGCAGGTATTCTGTGGAACGTACTCCGGCGATGATTCGGGTACCTGGAGCTTCGTGGTCAGCAACGGCACCCTCCACGGGCAAGCCCAGTCGGACGTCGAAGGTGTGGCGGCCATCCCGTTGGACGGGACCGTGAATTCCCAGGGGCACGTGACCATCTATGCCCCCGGCAGCACTACGGTGGTCCTTGCCACAGGCGATGTCACCGGAACCAGCGCCTCTGGAGACTGGACCGACCCGGAATCTGGTGATACGGGGACCTGGACGAGCAGCTCCTCCTGCGCCCCATAGATCAGTCTGGAGGTACGCCGTGGCCGCCGCGGGTTCGGCTCGAGTTCCCGAGTCGGACCGCGGCGGCGCTGCGGGCTGCTGAAACCCGACGCCTTCCAGCGCTCCCGGCTCTGCCGGGGCTGACTGGCCCTCATCCCACCGATAGATTGCGCCCATCGTCTGTAAGGAGTAGTCCAATGAAGACGGCGCTTCGGGCGCTGGCTCTCGTCACGCTCGTCGTGGCAGCGGCGTGTACCGGCGACAGCACCAGTGGAGGTGGCGCCACCAGCACCACCTGGGTGGGGCTCGTGGTGGGCTCCGATGGCATCGAATCGGGATCGCTCACGGTGACGGCACAAACGATGAGCCCAGCCGTGGGCAGGCCGGACGGCGGGATCGCGCTGGCCGAAGGCGATGTCTCGACCGCCGGGATCTACAAGCGGGTCACGCCCAACGCGGCCACCGTCAACTTGAGCGGAACCTACAACCCCGGGACCGATCAGCTCTCGGTGAGTGGGAGCGGATACACCTTCACCGGCGCCTTCGATGGCCAGTCCCGGCTGGAGGGCACCTTCACTGGTCCCACCACGGACGGGAGCTTCATCACCGAGGTGAGCACCGGAACCGCGCAGACCTTCTGCGGGTCCTACTCCGGCGATGACCAGGGCACCTGGAGCTTCGTCGTGACCGGCGGCGAGGTGCACGGCCTGGCCCAATCGAGCATCAGTGGCTCGGCGCCGATTCCGCTCAACGGCGTCGTGGATTCCCAGGGGCACATCACGATCTACCTCCCCGGGACCCAGACCGTTTTCGCAGAAGGAACCATCACCGGGACCTCGGCCAGCGGGACATGGACCGACCCCGAGAGTGGGGACTCGGGGACCTGGGGTGGCAACACCGCTTGCGACTGAAATAGGCAAAGGGGTAGACTGCGACCGCCGCGGGTGCCGGCTCGATTTCCCGGGCCGGGCCGCGGCGGCCGTGTGTTCCGACCTGCCAGGAGCCATCATGGGAAGACCGCCTCGCACGCTGGTGCTGCTCGCGATATCCGCTGCCGTCTCCTGCTCCCCTCCTACCGGCAACACGGGCACCAGCGGGGGCGGTTCCACGAATTGGGAGGGCTTCGCCCTTGGAAATGACGGGGTCGAGTCCGGCTCGCTCAGCCTTAGCGCGAGCACCGCAAGCCCCAGGATCTCGGGGCCAGGCGGCGGCATCAGCCTGGCAACGACGGATATCGCAGCCAGCGGGACGTACAAGCGGAGCACCCCGACGGCGGCCACGGTGGTGCTGGACGGGGTATATAACCCCAATACCAATCAGATCGACGTGTCGGGAAGTGGGTACGAATTCGCCGGCGTCTTTGATGGAGATTCGCGGCTGAGCGGGAGCTTCACGGGGCCCGGGGGAGTCGTCGGAGCCTTTCTTACCGAAGAGACGGGTGCGACCGTCAGGGTGTTCTGTGGAACTTTTACCGGGGATGATTTCGGGACCTGGAATTTCGTGGTTACCAACCTAGAGGCTCACGGTTTTGCGCAGTCCGCTACCGCCGGACCGCCTCCCACCGCATTGGACGGCACCGTGGACGTAACCGGTCACGTCATCTTCTATTTGCCCGGAGGCGTCATCCCGTTTGCCGCGGGAGACATCACCGGGAACGTCGTCACCGGTGACTGGGCGATCCCCGGAACCGGCGATTCCGGGACCTGGCGTGGCGACACCTCCTGCGACTAGGGCCTAGGGGTAGGCCGGGGCCGCGGCGGGCCGGGGCTCCGCCTCGTGGACGCGACGCCGGCGGAAGCGCTGCTGCAAGGCGTCCAGGTAGGTGTAGAAGACCGGAGTCACGTACAGCGTGACCAGCTGAGAGAAGGCCAGGCCCCCCACCACCGCGACACCCAGCGGGCGCCGGGACTCCGCTCCCGCCCCGGTCCCCAGCGCGATCGGCAGGGTCCCCATCAGCGCCGACATCGTGGTCATCATGATAGGCCGGAACCGCACGCCGCAGGCCTCGAGGATCGCGTCCCGCGGGGACTTGCCTTCCTTCCGCTCCGCCTCGATCGCGAAGTCGATCATCATGATCGCGTTCTTCTTGACCAACCCCACCAGCATGATGATGCCCACGAAGGCGTAGACGCTGAGCTCCATCTTGAAGAGGATCAGGGCCAGCAGCGCCCCGAATCCGGCGAAGGGCAGCCCGGAGAGAATCGTGAGCGGATGCACGAAGCTCTCGTAGAGGATCCCCAAGACCAGGTAGATCACCAGGATCGCAATGAAGAGCAGGCTCAACAGGCCGGCCTGGGCGGCCTGGAAGGCCTGCGCGGTCCCCGAGAATCCGGTCGTGATGCTGGAGGGCAGCGTCTGGGCCGCGACCTTGCTGACCCGGGTCACGGCCTCGCCGAGGGCCACCCCCGGCTTGAGGTTGAATGAGAGAGTCACCGACGGGAGTTGCCCCGAATGGTTCACCGTGAGGGGCCCCACCGTCGGGGAAATCCGGGCGACCGCGCTGAGCGGTACCAGATCTCCCGACGCGGAATGCACGTACAGGCTTCCCAGGGCGGGCAGGTCGCGCTGATACTGGGGGAGCAGCTCCAGGATTACCCAGTACTGGTTGTTGGGCGTGTAGATCGTGGAGACCTGGCGTCCGCCATAGGCGTCGTACAGCGCGCTTTCGATCTGCTGGGCCGTGACGCCGAGCGAAGCCGCCCGGTCGCGATCGATGTCCACGGACACCTGCGGATTCTTGATCTGAAGGTCGCTGGTGACATCGGTGAGCTGGGGCAGCTCCCGCAGCTTCTGCTCCATGATCGTGGAGTAGTGGTAGAGCTCGTCGATGTCGGTGCTCTGCAGCGTGAACTGGTAGAGGCTCTTGGTGATCCGGCCGCCGATCGAGATCACCGGCAGATTCTGCAGGAAGGTCCGGATCCCGGGCACCACGGCGAGCCGCTTGGTCATCTCCTGTGCCACTTCGTCCGCCGAGAGGCTGCGCTGGTCGCGCGGCTTGAGGCGGATGAACAAGCGCGCCTGATTCATCGTCGGGGTTCGATTGCTGGCTCCCACCGCCGACATGAACCCCGCCACGTTGGGATCCTGGGCCACCAGGGCCGCCACCGCGACCTGGTGCTTCACGATTCCGTCGAAGGAAGTGCCCTCCACCGTCTCCGTGGTCCCGATCAGCTGTCCCTGGTCCTCGCTGGGGAGAAATCCCTTGGGCGCGACCGCGCCCAGGTACAGGGTGCCGATCAGGATCAGGGCCGAGAAGGCGAGTGCGGCGGGCCGGTGGGCCATGACCCAGTTCAGGCTGCGCAGGTAGGCGTTCAGCACCCGCTGGTAGATCCGCTCGGTCGCCTGGAAGAAGCGGCCGTGGGTTTCCTCGTGGGCCGGCCGCAGGAACCGGCTGCTCAGCATCGGGGTCAGCGTCAGGGAGACGAAACCCGAGACCAGGATGGCGATGGCGATCGTGGCGGCGAATTCCCGGAACAAGCGCCCGATCAGGCCGCCCAGGAACATCACCGGGATGAACACTGCCACCAGCGAGATGGTCATGGAAACGATCGTGAACCCGATCTCGCGTGCGCCATCGAGGGCGGCCTGCCGAACCGGTTTCCCCTGCTCGGTGTGGCGCACGATGTTCTCCAGCATCACGATCGCGTCGTCCACCACGAACCCGACCGAGAGGGTTAGCGCCATCAGCGACAGGTTGTCCAGGCTGTAGCCCAGCAGGTACATGACCGCAAAGGTGCCGACCAGCGAGAACGGCAAGGCGAGGCTGGGGATGATCGTGGCCGGGATGTTTCGCAGGAAGAGGAAGATCACCATCACCACCAGCGCGATGGTCAGCATCAGGGTGAACTTGACGTCCCCCACCGATTCCTGAATCGACTGCGACCGGTCGAACAGCACGTCCACCTTCACCGAGCCCGGGAGCTGGGCCTTCAGCTGATCGACCAGCTTGCGCACCGCGCTCGCCACCTCGACCGTGTTGGTTCCCGGCTGGCGCTGGACCGCGAGCACGATCCCGCGATTTCCGTTGTACCAGGCGGCCACCTTGTTGTTCTGGACGTCGTCCAGGACCTGGCCCAGCTCGCCGAGCCGCACCGGTGCGCCGTTCCGATAGGCCACGATCAGGGGGCGGAACGAGGCCGCGTTGGGGAGCTGCCCGCTGGCCTGGACCGTGTAGGCCATGTCGGTGCCCCACAGGGTGCCGGTCGGGAGGTTCACGTTGCCGCTGGAGACCGCCTTGGTGACGTCGTCGATTCCGATCTTGCGGGCGGCGAGGGCCTGGGGATCGAGCTGGATCCGGACTGCGAATTTCTGCGAACCGTAGACCTGCACCTGGGCCACCCCATCCACCATCGACATCCGCTGGGCTAGGTACGTCTCTGCGTACTCGTCGAGCTGCGAGAGCGGCAGCGTCGCGGAGGTCAGCGCGAAGTAAATAATCGGCGAGGCGGCCGGATTCACCTTCTGATAGGACGGCGGGAGCATGTCCTGCGGCAGCTGCCCCAGCGTCTGGGCGATGGCGGCCTGCACGTCCTGGGCGGCGGCGTCGATGTCCCGGCTCAGCGTGAACTGGAGCGCGATACTGGTCTGGCCCACGCTGCTGGTCGAAGTCATCGCGTCGATGCCGGCGATGGTCGAGAATTGCTTTTCCAGCGGGGTCGCCACTGCAGCCGCCATGGTCTCGGGACTCGCGCCCGGGAGCGTGGCGGAGACCGAGATCGTGGGGTAATCCACGTTGGGCACGTCGCTCACCGCGAGCCGCCGGTAGCCCAGCACGCCGAAGATCAGGATCCCGCTCATGACCAGGGTGGTCATGACCGGGCGCTCGATGAAGGGGCCCGCGATGTTCATGGCTCTCCCTGCGGGGTGCTGGGGCTGGAGCCGGCCCCGAGGGAGCTCTTGAGTTCCACGGCGGCGCCGTCGGTGAGGCGGATCTGGCCATCGGTCACCACCCGCTCGCCGCCCTCGAGGCCAGCGCTCACCACCGCACGGTCGGCCACGGTACGGTCGACGGTCACGGGGCGGACCTTCGCCTTGTTATCCGGCGTCACGACGAAGACGAAGGTGCCCTGCTGACCGGTGACGATGGCCGTAGCGGGGACCGCGATCGCGTCGGGCTGCACCCTGAGCTGTACCCTCACGTTGACGAACTCTCCGGGCCAGAGCGCGCCATCCTTGTTCTCGAAGATGCCCTTGAGAAGGATGGTGCCGGTGGCGCTGTCCACCGCGTTGTCCAGGAAGTTGACCCGTCCCTCGCGCTGCAGGGTGCTGTCGGCCGCGGGCTGGACCCGCACCACCAGCGTGGTGATCGGATAGCGCCGCAGGCGGGGAAGCCCGTTCGCCGGGATCGCGAAGCGGACGAGGATCGGTCGCAATTGGTTAATCACCACCAGGGTCTCGGTGCTGGCCTTGATCAGGTTCCCCGGGCGCACCAGGATGGCGCCGGCCCGCCCGCTGAACGGCGATCGGATGGTGGTGTAGTGGAGATTGATCCGGGCCGACTCCACTGCCGCGCGATCCGCCTCCACCGTGGCCCGCAGCGCCAGCGCCGTCGCCTTGGCGTCCTCGTACTGCTGTGCGGTCACGTAATCCTTGTCGACCAGGGCCTGCATTCGCTGCGCGGTCTGGTCGGCGTTCTGTGACTGGGCCTCGTCGCGGGCCAGGACCGCTTGCGTCTGGGCCAGGGCCGACTCGAAGGGTCTGGGATCAATCCGAAAGAGGACCTGATTCTCCTCGACGTCCTGGCCCTCCTTGAACTCCGCCGAGAGCAGCACCCCGCCCACCTGAGACTGGATGGCGGCGGTCTTGAGCGGCTCTACTGTTCCGGTGGCCGTCATCTCCTCAGGGACGGGGCCCTTCTCCGCGGTTGCCACCGTGACCGGCACCGAGGGCGGCGCCGCCGGGCGCCGCGGAGAACAGGCAAACGTGGCAGCGGCGACCAGAGCCGCGCGAAGCCAGCGGGAGCGAACGGTCGGGCTCATTGCGGGGGAGTCGTCGTAGTGGAATCGGCCAGCCGCACACCGCCAAAGCCGGTGGCGCCGAGGCTGCCGACGTCGTGAGCCAACTGGGCCAGCG